>Ga0114978_10000001_pt1 | contig 309593 bp, 314 predicted proteins | sample S_140212_EF_Meta_FD_87027 | JGI IMG/M metagenome (GOLD analysis project Ga0114978, IMG submission 87027) | Freshwater microbial communities from Lake Simoncouche, Canada to study carbon cycling - S_140212_EF_MetaG | ecosystem: Environmental > Aquatic > Freshwater > Lake | place: Lake...
GATTCTACGAGAATTATAGCAATGTAAAACCATTGGCACACTGTATTGCTCGTGCCATGCAGCTTCTAAATGCGGACCCCTATGGAAAAGATGCTGATGGAAAGGAGTTTGTATCGTCTATTTGTAAGACCAAATTCTTTGTTCCCTATGGAAAAGACACGGCGGAACGAAAAGGCGTGACAAAACCCGATGAGCCCATTACTGAAAGTCCTGGCATTATGGCCCTCTCCATTTTGTTTTATGATACAGTTGGCAAAATCACCCCTCATATTTTTATGAGCAATCCGTCCTTTCAACAATATGTAGAATTCATGAAACAGATGACAAAAGTATTTGTCGGGCCCGCTGCAGCGAATGCCCTCAAGTTTGATAAACGTGCCATTCACCCTCGCACCGCGGAAAAAGAGCGCGATAAAATCAAACTGACCTCGGACGGCATCACCGAAATCAAAGATATGCGAACCTTTGGTAAAGATGGTCAACGGGGTTTTTGTTCAAAAGAAGAACAAGATAAAGTCATTCCATTAGAAAAAGATACAGTAAAAGAAGTTCAAGGCGTGGTTCGCTCCTTATTTGCTCGACAGCTGAAACATGCGGCAGAGTGCCAGAATATTCTTGAAATGTTGTTCACGATTGAGAGGGAGCCCCATTTGCCCGTTCGTATTAAAATCAGCGATCGCGTTTTAAAGGGTGGATTGGCGGAACTGAATCGCATTAATACCAAGACACGCGAGATTCTGATTCAATATTACAGCGATTGTGAAATGTCGTATTTGAAGGGTGTACATTACATTGAATTGCAAAAAGTGAGACAGGTGAAGAAGAAAGAAGAAGCTGAAAAGGCAAAAGCAGAAGCTGTAAGGGCAGAAGCTGTAAGGGCAGAAGCTGTAAGGGCGGAGGCTGTAAGGGCGGAGGCTATAAAGGCTGAAGCGGCAAAAGCGCAGCAACAAGCACAGCAACAGCCAACTACACAACTACAATCAGGCACCCCTACAATGGCTGCTATTCCATCCCGACTTGCACAGAATGCAGCAAGAGTCGGTCTATTACGACAGCAGCAACAGGAAGCAGAGCGTAAAAAGACAGAGGCTATCACAGCTGTAGAACTGGCTAAGAAGGAGACGGCTAATTTTGCTGCAACCGAGGCTCAACGGCGTGCTAAGAATGTAGCAGCAGGCATTGGCCGCATGACACGTTCTACTGCAAAAACAACGGGACAGATAGTTAATAGTAGAGGTATTCCCATGGTTGGGCGTGCTACAGGCGGAACACGTAAAAAATCTAGATCATAATTCCGTACGATCGGCCCATTTCCAACGAAGTTGACCATTGATACATATACCAATGAAATGCCCCATCACGCTTCCAGTTGGTAGAAGACCCTTTCCATTGTTCGTTGATCCATAGATATTCAAACGTTGGAAAAAGCGAGTCGCAAACTGCATCGACGGCGAGGCCGCGCATTGTGTCAGTTACCATTGGACTTTCGATCCATGTTGTAATCCAAGCCATCTTTTTTCCACCCATTCGTTGATACGTATCCTGAACACCGATCAAGATCGATTGTTGATCCATTCGAAACCATTTCCAGATCTGATTTGGTGTCTGTTCATTTCTCAGTACAAACAAATTCGGTCGAAACGTTTGATAAATATCCATGATCCGATAAGCGATCGATCGATCGAGATCCGTTACAAAAGGAGCTGATCGATATTCTGTGATCGATCGATATGCATACCATCCTGTATAATTAGGTGTTGTGAAAAGTGGTCGACCCTCTTTTAAAAATAGGGCATAGGGAATTCCTCGCTCATTTGCATACCGATGCAATTCTGTTAATAAATAATCACCTACTCCTTTTCCTCTCCATTCTGGATGGACACAGAATGCATCTACTAGATAAATCGGATGAGATAATTTACCCAGATAATGATAACGGATCGATCCAATCAGTTTATTGGATTGATCTCGAACGATCAACAGATGATCCATCGGATCAAATATAAGATCCAAGATCGGTGTGCGTGGCGGATCACCAAAATAAGATCGAAGAAAAACACAGACTTCTTCTGGCGTTCCGATCTCGATCGATCGACCCGTTGGGGATGGGATCGGATCTTTTTCGAGGATCTGAGATACCATCGGATAGGCGCTCCAAAACACCATTGGTAGAGATCCGGCGAATCCTACTTAAACTCATCGCGGCAATATTCTGAATAGAAATGGAATATCGTCGTCAAACCCTGTTCGATGAAGAAGATCCATTAATGGAAAGCTGGGAACATCCGAATCATCGCTCGCTGTTTTCGATTTTATGTGGAGAATTCACAAATTTGATATGTCGCTGCCGTCGATGGAAGGCAGTCCATGTCGAGTGAAAAGAAAATCCGATGCACACAGTGCAAAAAGAAGCTTGGCGTATTATTCTATACTTGTAAATGTGAACAACTATTCTGTATTTCACATTTACCTCCACAAGAACACCAATGCGGGTACGATTTTAAAAAAGAGGCGCAGAAGTATATTCAAGAACAAATGAACAATGAGCCGCGCGCGGTATGCTTTGAAAAAATTTAATGGCGATTTTGCTGTAAATACAGCGCCACAATGTCAGGGCACCAACGAGGATTTATTCGTGTTTTCTCAGGGTGAAACCAGGCAACGGCGTCTTTTTCTTTGCGATCACGACGCCATCGTGCCACGGCTTTTTTATGATCTTTCATCCATTCAAATGTCGAAAATGATTGATTGATTTGTTCAGGTGTCACAAACCCTTGAAAGATATGATATTGAAAATAATGATTCTTAGGATAATCCGTTTCTTGGGATTGAAATACAAGTCCACTATGACGCATGCGTTGAATGTCCGTAATGTGTGCTTCTTCTTCCGTTTCCCTCATAACATTTTCTTCAAGTGCTTTAATAATCGCCCGGCGACTTGATATTTCTTTTCCTTCCATTTGACCTTTTGGTGGTTCCCATGACGCACTGGAAAAATGGGCACCTGTGCGTTTAACTACAAGGAAGTTTCCTGGGTGAAAAGGTGCATTTGTGGGGTGAAGAAAGATACAGGAACGAAGGTATACGCGCCACCCCTCTTTTGGATGTTCCACATATGCATAGGCTTTTTCCGGATCGAAGGGAAGATGTTCCGACCCCCGTATGAGTCCTTTTTGAAATACATCAAACAGTGGTGCCATCCTATTGCTAGTATATAAGATTATTGTGTGGGTATTTTTTCGGGGGATGGAATAGAGAGATGCCAGGTAACCTTACTAGTGGTAAGAACGCTAACTCGTCTGAGTTACCCAGCACCAGTACATTTACAACTCCAGATGGTAATGGTACCGCTGTTGAAGCACCGGTCGTTGAAGCACCGGTCGTTGAAGCTGCGAGTGCAAGTTCTGTAAACACAACTGCTGTGGCCAATGTTAACGCTGTTGCAGCACAGGCCGCTGTTACTGCCTCTAATGCTAACGTTAAAGCTGCAAGTCCTGCTTCTTCTAATGAAATATGCAAACCGTTAGGAAAAGGCATACCCGTTACCGTCCAATCAGGAGGTGCCCCGCATCTTGCATTTGTATTTTCAGATGAAGCCGATATCGCTGCGATAAAACAAGCCATTGCCAATAAGAGGGCCGTTGCCAGCTCTAGCTCTAGCTCGGTAGCTGAAAATTGTACAATCTTATTGAATGGTGTACCTGTTACCGTTACATCGGATGGAAAAGAACATCTTGCATTGGTATTTTCTGGTGAGTATATCGGTATCGCAAGACAAATCTATGAAAATAGTAAACAGGGTACAGCTCAGGGTACAGCTCAGGGTACAGCTCAGGGTGGACGCCGCACACGCCGTGTAAAGTCGCATCATGTCAAGACACGCCATGTCATGTCACGTCACGTCAAGACACGTCGTGCCAAGTCGCGTTCCGCCAAGTCGCGTCGCTAAGGCATAATGATGTCCGGCTCTATAAAACACTGATTCATTATTTTATAGATACGTATTTTATCGTGGAATAGAGATGAGTAAGTTTGATGTAACAGTTAGAAATAATAGCTATCGTGTTACCGCAAATAAGGCTGTAGTCCCATTTGTAATGCCACCACGTACATCATCAATGGAGTCATTTGTAATACTGCCGCGCCGCCCCAAAACACGTGCTACATCGCGGTCCAAACTACGCAATACATGACGTCGATAATTCCGGATGATAATGTGAGGATAGAGTAGAAGTATGGCTGCAAATAGTGACTCCACTGCATATTTGAGTCAAGAGAAACAAGATCTAGTAAAATCGGCGGTAATCGATGAAATGAACTATACTAAAAAAGACAGGCTCGATACTTTAAAAGTTCCTATAAATATTGCGGGATATATTACATCAGCAAATAAATACATAGAAGATAATCGTTTAGAAGAATGGAACAAAATAATGATTTCACTTCTCAATCCTACTGATATAGCTCTGAACACATATAAAGGATACATCAAAGAAGGACTTACAACGTACTTTCGTGAACTAAACCCAACCAGAGATGAGACTGCTGCAGTATCTAGTGCAGAGAAAGATACAAATATGATTCTTTCATTGATTGCGAATAAACTTATTGGAAAGGTAGGTATAATATGGAATCGCTCGCTAAAGCATTCAGCTACACTAAAACAAAATAGTAAACGTCGCCTAGTTCCTTTTCATCTGAAACATGATGTAGTTGATTTATATATTAACCTAGAAACCGCTATTGAAAAGGAATTCTCACAATGGAAACGAGTTAATGATAAGTATACGAATGGCGTAGATACACTTACAAATGATGAATTGATAGAGCGTGTTAAAAATGATAATAATCAGCTTGCCAGCGCGGCAAATAATAAGGTAGATGATTTAATACCAATTACAATCATAGGGTATGAAACACAACGAGAAAATATTAAAACATTACTAACAGATAATCTTTACAAAGAGATATTTGATAAACATAATTTTTTAGTAAGTGATCGTAATATTGCTCCAACACATCTTTATCAACAGGGCGTACAAGTGGAAGTGGCCGGCAAGAATGCGGCTTTTAACCCAGTGTCTTTTGTACCAAATAAATTATCTGCCTTTCATGCAACTGCTACAATTGATTTTGATGGCTCATCACGTACCTATCAATTAAACGTTCCTGAGGCCACGTTCCAACTTGTACCATCACAAGGTGGTACCCGTCACAAAAAAGCGCGTCGCATGAAACAAACCAAGAGAAAGTCACGTCGTTAATCATTTCGACTAAAAAACAACAAATATCCATACTGAAAAGATAGTGGCATCAAATCAACATATTTCGTGTAGGTCCACCCATTCCTTTGTGCCTTCTTAATAATATCGGACATACTCGGCATGGTCAACGAATGCTTTTGTCGGCGCGTGGATCCGTCCTTGAAACGGAACGTCTCTCGAAACTCTGCATTTGGATCCTCTAATTCAAATGTAGCCTCATAATCAAACTTGTCAAAGACTACCTTCGATGTCTTCAGGCGCTCTTTGACATAATTCTGTGGACTAATGCCTACCCACGGATTACTCGAATCCAAAACCGGATCAAACTTATACTTATTCACCACCTCAATCGCCAAGGATCCGCCTGGTTTCACCCATAAGGACAAATTACGAAAAAATGTATCCAAATCCTTGAAATAATAGATGGTAAAATATAAGACACATGCGTTCGTAAATTCCGCCGCCGCTGCCGCACCTGGCCCCATCAAATCAAACATTCGAAACTCCACATTCTGTCGCTGTGTTTCTGTCAGCGTCGTGCTTTCTAGCGTTGTTCCCTTTGCATACCGAATCATCGCCTGACTCTTATCAATGCCCACCACTTGGCCCGCCCCCTGTTTGGCAAATGAACATGCGGCAATCCCAATGCCACACCCCGCGTCCAAAATCGTTAATTGATCCTTCGGCGTCGTTTTCGCAAACTCCTCTAAACAAATCGCCGTTTCTGCCTGAATCAGATTTTCATTCTGCGTCAACTTCGTAAACACCGATGCATAAAAATCATCAAACAAATCATCATTGCTTAGCCACTCATATTTCGAAAGAGTTGCTTCCGTTCCTGACACAAATCCTTCCTTGATGCTCCCATAATTAATAGTCGTTAATCGATCCAAACTCAAAATAAGAAGATAATTCATACCAATCAAAAAGAGGATCATGAGCAATACCGTTTGCCACGTATCAAACGTGATAACCGTACCTAGACCTACGATCATGATCAATGTCACTACGACAATCAACTGTGAATAGAATGGTTCCATTCCCCTACTTTCTCTCTTATTTTGTTTTTTTCAACGTTTTATTCCTACGTGTACGATGCGTTCGTCGACAGGTAATGCCTCTTTGATTCTTCCCACAGTCACTAGAATAGGCTTGAATCTGTTTACATACGGTCGTATAGGGATCACGAAATGTTGAGTCCAATCCGCACCTCATTCTCCATATCCATGCCATCATCGATCGCCGGCTACCCCATTCAGGCGGATTTTGACGTTCTACTTCCTGCCATCGGACTCGAATCTCCTGTGGCAAGACAGCCGGAAGAAAGACCCAGAATTTGCGAAACCAATACATACGTTTTTTCCACGGAAGAACATTCCATTTGTTTCTCTCCATCGGATCCTTACACATCTTAGCCTCCTTTGGGCAATCAGGCATCGGTTCCGAACCAAATGATGACTCTTTGGGGTGATGATATGCCACAGAAAAGAGGAAATCCCATAGACTTACCAATTGATCGTTCCATGGTGCTTTCTGAAAATTTGTATAATACTTCTTGACTTGTGCATAGGTCGGATTGGATTCAGGGTGAAGACCCTGTGAACGCAATTTTCCATTCACACAATTATGAATGGTATACATCCATTTCTTCAGATCCAACATCGGATTGATCATATTCTTTTGTGAATTGGGTATATGGTACGGGTGTTTTCGATAATAATCGGTGAGAGAGGTACGACAATATTTACACGGCAAAATATACGGAATTGTCTCGAAGAAATTGGCAAAACTGGACGCACTTTCTGCCGAATATTCATAATCGAATGTAACGAGATGGAGCAATTTCCACCCAGACGGGCCCCAAAATCGCGTATCCATTTCCCCTATCCTTTTTCAACAATTAAGATCGTATATTCTACGATATGTAGAACATATGATATTTTTAAAAAAGAAGCATTTAAACCATGCCAAACCCACGAAAGCTCAGCGGTGCCATGTAAGGGCGCACGATTGATTCCGCATTGGGAACCACATCTTCTGCCTTACATTTCACCACAGCCGGAGGGCAACTCTGACGTGGGCACGGCGCGCATGCAGGGCATTTGGTCGGCGGCGGGCACTTCACCTCAGGGCAGCGCGGGCGGGGGCACGGCGGGCATTCGCCTGCTGGTTTCTGACACTTCGAGCAATCCAAAATCACGGGATTTTGCTTCGGAATAGAAGATTTTAGAACATAGTTGCTCAGATCCGGTACCGGTGGGCACTCGCTCTTCAAAATGTAATTGCTCAGGTCAGGGACCGCAGGGCAAGGCGGAATAGAGGTCTTCAATACATATTTACTCATATCGGGCTGTTTGCAATCAGGGCATGCCGGACAAATCGGGCGTGGCCGAGGTTTCGAGCAGCCGCATGGCGCAGATTGACCGCAACTGTCACATGAGTTGCCTCCATCTTGAAAGTATTCCTGTGTCATATGTTTCGAGAGGAAATGTCCAATCGCCAGACCTACGACAAATATTCCCAATAAATGAAAAGTAGACGGTGTCATTCTATTTGTCCTACTTTTTAAAAGGTAATAAATCATGAGGAACACATGGCCATATTAATCAAAATGAAAATGGTTAGCAATGCCCAAATACCCATAAAATTATATACATAGGTGGTCACCTGTGTTTTGATAGCATGAATAATAAGAATAAAGAAAATGATAGAACATATAATTATAATTCCTTCCGCCCACTTCATAGTATCTACTTCGTGAATAGGATTCGAGTACGATCTCCGTAATCTTGAAACCCACTTCGTTTTACCCAGATCGCGATCACCAGTATCACAAAGAAAAGGAGTACAAACACAAAAAACCCATTTGGACCACTTGCCATGGCTTGAAATAAAAGTGCTAATCCTTGTAGAATTGGTTCAATCATCTATATTAAGAGGATACCTTTCGTACATAGATCATATCCTCAAATTGACCCAGTACGACATTAAACGATACAATACGCTCATTATCCACATAGGATTCAAACACCTCTTTGGAGCAGATCGATTGTCTAGTAAAATACGTATGGAGATCTTTGGTATCCGCCAGATACTTCTCAATAAAATGATACGCCTGCTCCGCGGTAGAAAATGCACCTAATACAACACGATTCGGAAACGGGTGATCCACTGCCCGAATAATTACATCGGATTCTACAAGATACGATGTCATCTCTATTCCACACAACGATTTATTTGGCGATTCTCCACCCATTCCAGTCTAAGGGCGGGCAACCACACGTTTCAGGTAGTTTGGGGTCGGTTGTTGCTTGAAGGCGTGTACATATCATTCTAGCATATCCTTTCCATGAAAATGTATCCGATACCTTCGTGCCTTCTGGCATCAATCCAAAATCGTTCGGATTTAATTGGCGCTTCTTGATTTGTGCCTCAATGTCTTTCGCACGCTGTTTCCAATCAAAGTGAGACGGACCACGTCCTGCGTCCATCGGTGTCGGAGCCAATCGATCCGTAATTGGACGTCCTGAGTCCGTTGGTGTAAACTTAGCGTTAGATACATTATTCAGGTCAGCAACCGATGGAAATCCAGTTTGATCGATTGTCGATGCCATAGCATGCACTACTTCAGCCTCTCGAGGGGCGGTATATTTAACACTAAAGGACGCACTCACTCCGTCCACAATCTGATCCGCATATTTACTGATCAAATGTTTGATCTCTTTCATACTATTCGAATCAAATAATCCAGAATGAAGACCAAGACTTCGAATGATCTCTGGGATAGGCTTACTCGGATCACCTAATGTAGGAAATGCACGAATTAGGTCTTTCTTAAAAATGGGGATTTCAGAGGTTCTCATTGTACCATTGTTGACTTGATCAATGATATTCTGAATCTGATTCTTGAGCTGCGTTAGTGCAGAAACACGGGCTGCGATGGTCGGATCGGTTGTACCACTTGCCGAAAGACGAATGATTTCACCTTGAATGCGTGTCACAAAATCGGTTAAATCATTCACAGTGGCTAATTGATAATTCGAGCCACTTGTTCCTGTTGCACCCGTGGAACCCATCGGACCATCAAGATAAACACGAGGGCCTCGAGCCCTATTCGTAAATCCCTCCGTAAATTCATAGACGGGTCCTTGAAGTTCACCTGCCGAACCCGTAAGACGAACTTGTTCTTGTAAATATGCCAGATTGGACGACATTTCATTCAAGTTTGTTAAGTTCAATGTAGGCTGTAATCCTGGATTGCGATTTAATAGCTCCACCGCATTCTGCAAGATTTGAAAATCACTGCGCACATTGCTTAGCGGTAACTGAATCGATGGATCCGATTTTTCTGAAATCTCTTGTGCTTCAAACGAAAGAAATCCCTTCATCATTTCAAGAAGGGAGACAATCTGTTGACGATTCGCCTTAATGAGGGTTGTATCCTGATACGGAAGCGGGCTCATGGTCGCGATCTGGCCATAAGGTGCATCAGGGATTTCTCCTGGCAACGTATAAGGTGATACCGATGCGTTGTCTCTGGATTCGGTTGAAGTACGTGTCGCCTTTGTAGCAGGTCCTTTTGGATCCGGAAGCAAAGAGGTAGCGGGTGGAACCGTAGGAATCTTTACCGTATGTGACGGTGGTACATCAGTAAAACTATCCTGTTGTGCATTCGTAAAATGGAAGATAACGATTAATACGAAAAGTAATGATAAGAACGCAAACATCCTACTTTCTTATCTTATCTTTTATCTTAGAAATTAATAATCGACGGAGCAGCCCCAGCATGGAATGGCGTCTTTCTTAATGTACTGGGTCATATCAGGAATCGGCGGGCACGATCCGTTTGGATTGGACGGGCATAACACCTTATTATATTCTTGTCCTTGTTCGGTGGAATCTGTATCTGAACATGATGATGACGATGTATCCATAACCGATGCATCGGTGGAACGATTCGCAATTAATTCATTGCGGAAGATCTTCTGAATATTTTTCAAGAGATCCGACTTTTGCTGCAGAGACATGGCATCGTAACCCGTATCACTTACCGCAACTTGTGGCTGAACGGTATTATTTTGAGGATATGTGGCGGATGCGTTTGATGCGGGTGTGGTTGATGATGGTTGGTATGAAGAGGCTGTATTTGAATATGACCTACGATTTCTCCAACGCAAATAATCATCATAATGGTGATTCGATTTAGAATCATCCGTGTTGCGATTGGATTTGGAATCATCATTGTCATGACGATTCGATTTCGCTTCATCACCGTACTCTCCCAATCCTGCCGCATCCCATGAAGCCGGTGTTATACCTGAACATAATACGAGTTGTGGCGAACCTGTTGTACAATTGGTAACGGCAACGGTGGGTTTTAACGATGATGCCATGACACGATTGGAACTTAGATACTGATATGTTTTACCATTTCCTGTACCATTCATTATATCACCTGCGGTACACATAAAGACTTGACCATTCTGTAAATCACCCGATGTCACTTGTTTGAGATCACTTGCCGTTAGATCCGCCGTGGTCCATGAGCCGTCCGCTGGAGGGCAAGAATAGGAAACGGTGGGAGATAGTGTCGATGAGACTATTTTCTTTGATGTACCATTTGTAATATACTGAAATGTCGTGCCCGTCGAATTCGAAATCGAACCAGAGGCGCAATTAAATACTTGTCCATTTGTTAATGCAGCGGTTGAGGTCGGAACGGAGTTTACAACCGTTAATGATGCGCAATTTTGCACTTTGACGGTAGGAACCGCTGTGGTAGACATGATTTTATTGCTTCCAACATAGACCCATCTGGAGCTGCCTGATGGTTTATTGTCGATGCATTGAAATACTTGACCGAGCTGGAGATTAGACGCAGAAATAATTGGCAAGGCACAGGCTTCATTATCGGTTACATTGGCAAGAAGCTGATTGCATATTGGGGATCCACTCGCTGATTTGATATTGACGCAATCTGTAACCATTACTGTTGCAGGAAGAGCATTATCAATAGGAATCATAATCTGACCTGGTGCAATAAATTGGTACTTTTGGCTATTGCTTCCACCTACAACAGTATCTGCACCACTGCATTTAAATATTTGACCATTCTTTAATGCAGACGAGGTAATAGAAATAGGGGTAATCGTAGAAGCACTTTCTGCCAATGTAATATTAATCGCGGGTGTTGCTTCAGTTGACACTTTATTAATATTAATGGCATCGGTTACCATTACTGTGGCCGATAAGTCTGTTTTAACAACAAACCCAGTGAGGGTTGTTGCTCCAGCCGCGGATGTTCGAAAGAACTGATATTTACGTGTCGTTCCTGTAGGAGGACTGGTAATGTCTGTGGAACCACTGCAAATAAATACTTGACCATTCAATAGTGTAGATGCCGTAATGGAGGGCAAGTTTGTAGCGGTTCCCACTGTCAAGGAAGAACCATTTGTAATTTTTGCCGTAGGTTTCAACGTAGATGCCATAACATAGGTTGTGCCTGACACTGCACCGACATATTGATAAGCAGTATTAATGACTCCACCTGAAGGAGCGTCTTGCGTGCAGGTAAATACTTGTCCATTATACAATTCTTCTTTTGAAATGAGGGGGACTGGACAATCAAGCCCTTCCATGCATGATGAAGTTTGATAATAGGAAAGTACCAAGACTGCCACTAAAATCAATAGTAGCCCAAAAATTGTTATCTTGAGAATCATTTCTCTCTACTGTTTATTCGAATCTTTTATAACGTATTCGTCAAAATTTGATAACATTGACGAATACGATGGTCGGCCAGACATGCCACTTGCTTCACGCTTTACCAACGACAATGTTATCGAAATCGGAATTGATGAAGCCGGACGGGGCTCTTTCTGGGGTCCGATTCTAGCCGGCGCAGTTGTGATTCCTAATGAATCTGATTGGACGGAAGTGCAACGAAACATATTTGCACAATTGCGCGACTCGAAGAAAATTAGTCCCAAAAAAAGAACCCAATTATCGAAAGAAATCAAAGAACACGTGCCGCTGTTTGGCATCGGAATCGTTAGTGCACAAGAAATTAATCATCATGGCATTACATGGGCCAATCGTGAGGCATTTCGGCGGGCGTACCAGGCTGTTTCTAAGGCCAACCAAAAGGCCAACATAATAGACTCTTATCGTCTTCTCATCGATGGTGTACTATCCTTGGATAAATGGGACGGTCCACAGGAATTAATTGTAGAAGGAGACAATCAATATATGGCGATTGCGGCGGCGTCCATTTTGGCAAAAGTGGCACACGATGAATGGATCAAAGACTATTGTGCTGCTCATCCGGAATGCGAAGAGCGATATCATTTATGCTCTTCTAATGGATATGGTACCGCAAAACATCGAGAGGGTATTCGTCTCTATGGAGGGCATGAACTACATAGAGAACTATACATACAAAATTGGCTGCCTGGAAGCGCCATGAAGTCGAGCAAACGAGTAAAATCGTCTGAGGCATGCCTCATTCAGTTTTAATGCTTCTTCGACTTGTTCTTGCGAGAGCCGCCGTGCTTCTTCGACTTCTTCGAGCCGCCGTGCTTCTTCGACTTCTTCGAGCCACCGTGCTTCTTCGACTTCTTCGAGCCGCCGTGCTTTTTCGCCTTCTTCGAGCCACCGTGCTTGCGCGAGTGACGACGAGCCGAGCGGCTGGCGTGGCGCGAGTGACGACGAGAACGACGACCTCCCTCTTTCTTCTCTCCAAACATTTCTTGAACTGCGTGTGACATCTTATACTATCTCCCTAGATTATTTTTTACGCAAATGAAAATGATCCGTAGATTATCCTAAACGGAGATGGCCTTCCACCCATGCCTCCAAAATCGCCAAATCAACTCCTCGAAGATGAGCCATGCGTCTCGGTCGATATTGATGTGCCTCCTTTCGTTCAAAGGTTACATACTTTCCTTTTGGGTGGATCTCTTCCATCGTAGCGCCTCGTAAGCGCTGAATCCATTTAAATGATTCATACGCGAATACCTGTTTATCCAATAAACCAACATGACTCATCACAAACACACCAGGTGCACCTTCCGTAGGCAATGTATTGATCGGAGAGACCGATAATAGTTCTCTAAAATTCAGAATCTTCTCACGTGGATTTCCAAATTCCTTATACTCACCCTTTGTTAATGGAAGAGCCGGGTTGGAACTAGTTCGAAGAACATCGACATAGGGAACTTCCGTAAATGCTGCACCAATGAGTTGGCCATCCGGAAATCGTGATACCATGGCGCCCACTGGTACACCGCCTGCAGAACGCCCATAAATCACCGTTTTTTCTGGACCTAACCGATATTTTTGCTGTGAAGAACGAATGACCACTTCAAAATCGTCTACTGATACATGACGGTGATCTCTTCGCGCCGCATCCGCCCATGCGGCATTGACGTCGCCTCCTCCACGAACGAGTGCAAATACCACTGCCCACCCTCTTTTTAATAAAGGATACCACTGACTATAGGGCCATTGAATTGGAGTAGATGCTCCATAGGCTCCATATACATAAATAAACTGCGCCTTAGGAGCCACCCCTTTCTCTTTCACCACCACATAGGGCACGGTAACTCCATCTTTTGATTTCGTATGATACCGATGAATTTCAAGAGGTGCAAACGTAACAGGTCGTGCCATTCGATGGCGATTGTCCATTTTGATTACCTGATTGTTCATAATTGTGATCATATACGGAATTTCAAACGGCGCTTTTACAATACACATTTGATGTGCCGTTTGTTCCCACTGAGACCATTGTTCAGGTTCAATCGTGCCCACTTTAATCTTAAAAATAACATGGGGCTTTCTACGTGGCGCACAATGCCAGATGGTTTGCGCGCCTTCGTACATGGTAATTACAAGGCCCAATAAGACATTGACCCATTCGATCTCTTCCGTTGGAAGAATCCAATCACTAAGTGGTGCACCGTGCGGTTTCCATTCCTCTTCCAGCGACGATTTAACAAGAACACAGTGTGCTCCATCATGTGATTTACCTAATGGCTTATGAAAGGTAGATCCACGATGAAGCTGCTGAATCGTCTGTCCGTGTATGTGGAAGAGCTGACTTCCGTTCGGATCTTCTGTTGTGAAATATAGCGTTCGATTTGATGTTTTATGTAACACCAGGTCTTTCTCGTCATTTGGTTCTCGATATAATACATGCTCGTTCTTTCCAGTATAGGCATCACACACGCATACTTCAATCGTTGTAAAATAATTAAGAACTTTGACATAATAACAATAGGGGTGAATAACCGCAACTTGTGACGATACGTCTGATTTAGACCATAACTGTTTTCCTTCTGAATCTTCACAAATGATTCGATTATCATATGATGCATTATCTCCTTTTGTAATATACCATACCGTATTTCCTAGTACATCAATATCATCAATGGCGGTGTGTTTCTTTCCCCAGGACCATTTCCATAATAGATCGGAAGAGATAATCAAATCAATGGCCCCGCCTCCAATCGTATAACCGTCCAGTGTTAAATACTGCTGCGCATCTTTGATTTCTTGCTCCATTCGTTTGGTTTCTCGCTCCACATAGGGCTGACTCGAGAGTCCATGAAAATGGTGTTTTTCTCGGGCTAACATCGTTTCCCATCGTTTTCCCTTCATGGTTTCCATCCATGCCAATGGATCTCGCCATGCTAGATAACCCAGATCACGAACTTCTTGACCGGTCATCTCTCTATCCATACAACTTAAAAGATTCAGCAGCAGCTATACTACATATGGCGCCGCCACTCACCGTTACAATCCTTTATAATAAATCGAATACCTTTGGATTACAAGAAGACGTAGCCATTATAGAGCGCCTTCTTAAATCGGTATCGATCGGTCAAACGGTACAAAAGCCACGATTGGTGGATATTCGTGAACCCCTGATCCATTCTGATATTCAGATCCATTTGGAAGTTCCTGTATTTGGTGCAATTCCGTGGTCTCATACGAATATTCTTCTTGTGAATCCAGAGCAGTGGTTCTATGCATATGATGCCTATGTGCATGCGTTTGATCTGATCTTATTTCGTGATCCGATCTCGGCGGATCGATTCCGCACTGATTTTCAAGCGAAGGGGATCGCCGCCGATCATCTCCATGTTTTGCCCTGGTGTGCCGCACCGATCGAACTTCGATCCACTGATCCAAATGCTGGATTCGTATGTTTTATTGCCGGTTCTACCAATAAGTATGAGTATTTGAAGAAATTAGTAACTCATTGGAAGCAGAGTGATCCACCACTTACAATTTATACTACACGAAAGGATTTTACCGATGGATTGCGTGCGGATATGGATTCTATTCAGGTGATCTGTAAAGACATTGATATTACTACTCGACACAAGATCATGATGAATTATCGGGGCCATGTGATCGTGAGTACAGGAGAAGGGTTTGGATATGGTGCCGCCCATGCCGAACAGATCGGTTCCTTTGCACTCATGAATGCCTTGCCCGTTTTTACATCAACCTATTGTGATTCTCCTGGTGTTGCCTGGTTATCAAATGATTACGAGGAGTCCGATAAGGTGCGATATGCGGTGGCACGTCCTCGTTCCACGGTGCGTGAAGAACTCGATGAAGCCTTTGCCGCCTTTCGTGGAATGAACTTCGAATCCATTCAAACGGCGCGTCGTGCGGTTGCGGCTCGTCGATTTGCCTCTCTATGCGACGCCTTTCTTCCTCTTCTTCAAACAATCCAAGTCCTAGTCCTTTCCCGCCGCCCCTCAAAGGGCATTGTTCATTGTCCACCGATCCTTACGATCGATGATTGTCCACCGATCACGGTGATCACTCCAACCTATAATCGTAAAAAGCTGATTGAGATCGCGTTTCATAATTTATTGGCAACGGATTATCCTCGTAGCAAGATCGAATGGATCGTAATCGAAGATAATGAAAAAACACCCCATATGGCCAGTGATAAAGTAATTCAATTTCAAGTTCAAGTTCCTGATCTTCGAATCAAATACATTCCGATCGAAGGTCGTATGTCGATTGGTGAAAAGCGTAATTGTGCAATCCGAGAGGCGTCACATGATATTATCTTGTTTATGGACGATGATGATCATTATCCGCCAACATCATTTCGCCGTCGTGTAGCATGGCTCACAAAAGGTGTGAAGTGCGGTCAAACAACACAGAATATTGCATGTTGCACAACATTGGCAATGTATGATTTGCAGCGTGGAGTAAGTGCGGTGAATGTTCCGCCATTTGACATTGCATTTGCACAGCGTATTTCCGAAGCGACGCTGACGTTTCGGAAATCAGCATGGGAAGAGCGACCGTTTCCATTGGTTTCGATCGCAGAAGGAGAAGGGTGGATTCAGGGGCGTGAAAATCAAGTGATTGAGATTCCTCCTCAACAAATCATCGTGGCCTTTACACATGGCACCAATCAGTCTAGTCGACGCATTCCTCCTTCGGATCAACCACCGTCATGTTTTTGGGGATTTCCGAAAGAGTATCTTGTATTCATTCATGGTTTGGCAGGAGTTCAAGTCGAAGAAGATAAATCACGTCGTTTATGAGAACGAACCTTTCGTCTCCCTCCTTTTTGTCCAATTATAGGGGATAATGGCGCGGTAATGGTTGGTGTGGTAATGGTTGGTGCGGTAATGCTTGGCGCGGTAATGGTTGGTGTGGTAATGGTTGGTGCGGTAATGCTTGGCGCGGTAATGCTTGGTGCAGTAATGGCTGGTGGTACAAATGTTGGTGCGGTAATGGTTGGCCCTGTGATAGATCCAATCGTTGGCGGCACAGGTGCCTCTGCTGGTGCCTCTGCTACAGGTGTTCCTGCTACAGGTGTTCCTGCTGGTGTTCCTGCTGGTGTTTCTGCTGGTGTTCCTGCTACAGGTGTTCCTGCTGATGCTTCTGCTGGTGTTTCTGCTGGTGTTTCTGCTGGTGTTACTGCTGGTGTTACTGCTGGTGCTTCTGCCGCAGATACGGGTGCAGAAGATGCAATCGGTAATTGTACCGTCAATGGGCCCTCTAACGCCAGTTGGCGAGCCTTATCCGCTTGTGCTTCCTTAACCACACCTGTAAGAAACGAAGTTCTCGGCTGCGTACCACATCGATAGGCGCGGAATTTCTCTGTAACAGGAATACGAAGAATTTGAAGAATCATATTGATGATGGAAGATCGATTTACTGCAACAATGAGTTCTTCGAATTCTGTGGAGCAAATAAACGCTTTATGATCCATTAAGGATTGAAGATTATTGAAATCCTCAAAACTCGGAGATGGAATATGCATCGGCGCCAAGCCTTGATCTACCAATACTCCATCGATCTCATTCTTTTTATCCGAAATCTTCTTCATAATTCCAATAATCGGCAAACGGATCTCTTGTGGCGCAGTAATCTTAAAAATCGCCAACAAAAATCCAATGATCAGTGATTTGGTCGTATCCAGTGCACCATATTTCATATTCTCTTGAATGGAAGGAGATAGCATTTGAAACATGGTGAGATATACCTTACCCATTTGTCCAATTAATACCTGATTTGTACCATAATATCCCATAAATGATAATATGGCCTTTGCCCAGTGTCCACGCATCAAGTCCACTAATGCAATGACAATCGATAAGATCTTTCGATTGCTTTCGAATCCTGATACACTTGCAGTTATACGGGCCACATCTAGTGCTAGATAAATAATAGTAAGGATCATTTGAAATGGTAGTTTCAATTTATCCATTGTCTCTTTACTTACCTGAGGTGGAATTCCTAATTCTACCAACAATCCAGAAATGATTCGCTTTAATGGTTCGGGAATAAGCGACCAATCTTTTCCAATGGACGACTTGATTTCTATGCCTAATATACCGTATTTAGATGCATAATCATTTACTGTTGCATTAATTCTTCCCAGTACACCAATTACTTTCTCATACAGATTATCAATTCCAAACATTTTTTCAGGATCTTCTTGACTGGATTCCAGTCCTGCCGATGAGGACATTTCATCGTATTGTTTGTCACTTATTCCCAACAATTGTCTCACATCATCTGTCTCTGATATCGTTTGAGTAGCAGCTGCCACTACAGGCGTAATGGGTGCGGCACTTGCTGGAATGGCACTTGCTGGAATGGCACTTGCTGAAGGCAATACAGACGGCGCAGCATTTGTTGGAGCTCCTAATACAGTAGGAAGGGGTGCAGCATTTGTTGGAGCGGTGTTTGTAGGAGCAGCATTTGTTGGAGCTCCTAATACAGTAGGAAGGGGTGCAGCGTTTGTTGGAGCGGCATTTGTTAGAACGGTGTTTGTAGTAGTTCCTAATACAGTAGGAAGGGGTGCGGCATTTGTTGGAACGGAGTTTGTAGTAGCTCCTAATACAGTGGGAAGGGGTGCTTCACCGCCCGTCATCGTATTTCCTAAAAATGTACGAATGCTATGCCGATACGGAAGAAAGGCTTCTTGAAAACGTTGTTGTTCTTCTTTTGATAACAGAGCCCCACCATCTGGTCCCACTATCTTCTCTGTCCAATCACCTCCATGTTGCGAGAGAGATAGAACCGTTTGCGAAATTCCGTCCATCGATCGATACAGATTCGAAAAAAATGAATCGTGCTTGACGAGATTATCAATTTCTTTTCGCTGTGCTTCCAATTGATAATTCATCCTACTTTACCAACGTTTTATTTATGATGTTTGTGACTCACTGCCGTATGGGAGACTAGGAGCTACACATCGTACACTCTTCCTCTGTCGCATTCTTACGAATAATGCGCATTTGCTCCGATTTCGCCGCTTCTCTCTGTAATTCTGGATCGACCGTGAATTTCTGTGCCATAACCGGCGCACGGGTTCTCAAATAGTAGATACCTGTTTTCAGGCCCTGTTTCCAGGCATAAAAGTGCATCGACGTCAACTTTGCATAATTCGGATCCGCCACAAACAAGTTCAGACTCTGTGATTGACAAATGAAGGCTCCTCGTGCTGCCGCCATATCAATTAAGAACTTCTGTTTAATCTCCCATGATGTCTTATACAACTTCTGAATGGATTCTGGAATCTGATCGATACCCTGTACCGATCCGTTTCGTGCAATAATCTGTTGCTTCATCATCTCATTCCAGATTCCCAGTTTCTCCAAATCCTTCATCAAGTATTTGTTAATGACAATGAATTCGCCCGCCAAGGTTCTACGAGTATAGATGTTACTGGTAAATGGCTCAATGCACTCATTAAATCCAAGAATCTGTGAGGTTGATGCGGTCGGCATCGGCGCCATCAAGAGTGAATTACGAACGCCATACTGTTTTACACGCTCCTTTAGTGAATCCCAGTCTAGGGTTCCATCTTGTAGAGTAAGCGGAACAATGGGATTACCCTTTGTTGACCACATATCATACTGAAAGATGCCTTGCGACATCGGAGAACCTTTGAATGTACTATATGGACCTTCTACTTGAGCAATCTCACATGATGACTCCACTGCAGCAAAGTACATATGCTCAAAGATGCGCTGATTGATTTCAGATGCCTTCTCTGACTCCCACGGTGCACGTAGTAAGGCCAATACATCTGCCAGGCCTTGAACACCCAGACCCACAGGGCGATGTCGCATATTAGAATTCTTCGTTTCCACCGTCGGATAGTAATTAATATCAATCACACGATTCAGATTTTTAATAGCAACCTTTACGACTTGTCGGAGTTTGTCATAATTGAAGGTTTTGTTTTCGACATAGCTCGGAAGGGCGAGCGAAGCGAGGTTACAGACAGCCGTTTCTTCTTCGTTACTGTATTCTATGATCTCCGTACAGAGATTTGAGCTTTTGATGGTACCAAGATTCTTTTGATTTGACTTTTGATTAGAGGCGTCCTTGTAGAGCAAATAGGGTGTACCCGTTTCAATCTGAGAATCCAAAACCTTAAACCATAGCTTCTGAGCGTCAATCTGTTTTCGGCCACGACCCTCTTGCTCATACTTCTCATACAATGCCTTGAATTCATCACCGTACACGTCAGCTAGGCCAGGTGCTTCTGAAGGGCAGAACAAGGTCCAAGGCTCATTCTTCTCGACACGTTCCATAAACAGATCGGGAAGCCATAGAGCATAGAACAAATCACGGCATCGTTCTTCTTCCGAGCCCGTATTAAGTTTCAGCTTCAAGAAGTCCTCGACGTCCGCATGCCACGGCTCCAAGTAGATTGCGAAAGAGCCGTTTCGTTTGCCGCCACCATTATGAGCAATACCAAGATGAGCAACCGTATAATCATGTGGGCCATCTATTTCAAAGTCATGAACTACTCCTTCATAATTTACTTCAGTAATATCCTGAATTCGAGAATAGAGATAATTATTGTATTTTAGGTAACTAAAGAATTCTCCATCGGGTGCATTAGGAAACATATCCATAATTTCTTTAATTCGAGGAACTCGAATAACATTTGTAGGAAGTCTAGTCGTAATATTTTTATATGTTGATACTTCACCAACTCGATTTCGGGTATATCCTGAACTGAGTGCTCCCATTCGCAAGAGAGCATATCGAATAGATTCGATCAAGCCAAGTGAGGAAAGTTCAATTGTAATCTCTTTTTCACCAACACACCCATCTGTTTCGATAATTCCACGAATAATTTGTTGTATTTTATTCAATGAAAGATGAAGCATAGGTGTATCCCACTTCTTTTGACCATCTGCATCATATAATTGTGACCGAGTCAATTTAAATCGAGGAGTCGCAGTTGACCATTTAATATCAACCGATCCATCATCTCTGTATACGTTATATGTAATACCTCGTTCTGATAGATATTGTTTTACAAATTCAAATGTTTTAATTTTAGATTTTTCATTCAATGTTACACCAGATGCTGCATAGGAAATATGACCATCGCCAAGCATGATTCCATAAAACCGGCAATCCTCTTCTGTGATTTCTTCAATATCGGCTGTATATGTCGGAATAGGAAAGACTACAAAATCTCCAGTTTGTAGTTCTTTTGCATCTACAAACTCTGCCTTTGCGTATGTTTTTTCAAGACGATTACGAATGACATCAAAGTTAAGACCTTTTGCTTGATTTTGTAAAGCAAGAATCTGATGTTCAGGTGTTACACGAATTGGATAAATTGCATTTTTTACTTGAATTTCTAGCATTTTTCCACAATATTCGTGACGAATTGGCATTTTTACTTTATGATACATACCCTCACTCGTAAGCACTTTATCTGAAATGCTTACATCTTCAATTAATTTTGGACCATTCTCTGTATAAATAAGTGTATCAGGAGTAAAGCATTGGTCAACGTACCGTGCTGTATCATTAAAGTTGCGCAACATGGGTACAATTCCATTTGAGGTGCCATTCGTGCCTCGAATCAATGATCCCTTTGCACGAATATTATGAATGTGAAGTCCAATACCCCCTGCATGTTTACTGATGGACGCACAATCTTTCAATGTATCATAGATTCCAACAATCGAGTCACTTTTCATCGCGAGGAGAAAGCAGCTGCTCAGCTGTTGGCGCGGTGTACCTGCATTAAAGTTCGTCGGCGTCGCATGAATGAACAATTTCTGACTCAGCAAATCATAGGTTTCAAATGCTTGATCCAAACTGACGGAACCCCATAGCGCGAGTGAAACACGCATAATCAAATGCTGAGGGCGTTCCAACGTCTTGCCCTTTGTGTTTCGTAGCAAATACTGAAGTTTTTCTAGGGTTTTGAATCCGAAATAATCAAATAAGTAATCACGCTCATAATCTATTTTTGCATTAATCTGGTCACCATATTTATGACAAAGATCGATGAGTTCCTGAGACACATTACTAATCATCTCACTTGTCTTATTCACTGTTTGCTGCGAGAGTTCCGCAACAACATCGGTGAATTTGTCCGATGTATTTTTATGATGATTGGAAATGGCAATTCGTGCCGCCAAGGTTCCATAATCGAGATTGGTTGTCATAAGCGAAATGGCCAGTTGAGAAGCAAGTTCATCGAGTTCTGAAGTCTTGACCCCATCATAAATCCGAAGTAACGTGCGCTGTGCGATGAGCGTCGGATTCACTTCCAAACCGTGTGACGACGATTGGATTCGAGTGAGAACTTTGTCAAAGGAAACAGGCTCCAATTGGCCATTGCGCTTGATGACATTCATACTAATCATGGACATGATTCCGGAAATGATGGTTGATCCACACAGAGTGAACCATCGCCATCAATTTTTTAAAACCATCGCGCAAGTAGAGTCAAATGACTGTTCACACCGTAGTCGTAACGATGCTATTTTTGGCAATTGTGGTTCTTACCATGAAAAAAGACGCGTTTATCAATTATATTGCACCCTATGCTCGGGCTTCGCAGGATAAATGGTGGGAACGACCTAATGCCAAACTGTTTGGATATCCTGCTTATTCATACTGGGAGGCTTTTCAGAATCCTGCCCCCTTGACGGATCTTGGTTCCGAATCGCCGATTATGGAATACCCGCCTAATGGCCCTGGACCTGCGGAAGTATACAATGAGCAACCATATCATCTGTTACATGATGAAATGCCACCACCCAGCGATATTGAGTCTCTCTCTAAGATCAATAGTCGTACGTGCTACGCCGCGGATTTTGAACAATCCGTGGCAAAGACGGGAAATTATCGCCAGACTACCAACAATTATAAGCGTAATTATCCGGATAGCTGCTCGGGCTGGAATCAAGAACTCACCATGAATTTCTATAAAACCCCTTCTCAGTAAAAATAAAGTTAAACGAGAACTACGGTGTGGATTCTTCCATGAGCTTCCCCGATTCGTCTAATTTATGAAACTGGATCATACAGCTGTCTTTCTTTGAAGCCCTAGCAGGACGTGTTGAGTCGGGTACCGTAAATTCGCCTCGTTTGGCCTTCTCTACATCGTCCCAGAATTGCTGAATCACCGGTTGAAGCCCCGTCCACCACTCTTCATTTCGTTTTACCAATTGTTCACTCCATTGATACAATCTCCATGGCGTGATCTCGATTAATTCTTCTTCCTCTTTCAGAACCGGTTTCCACGTCGATTCACACTGAAGTGGGCTATAAACGTAATAGAAGTCTTGACCATTTTTGGGTTCTTCATATCGAACAAGTGCAATCCGACCATCATACAAGGCAGGTCCTTCTTTCATTGACATTTGATTATAGGCTGATGAGAAGACTGCCTCCACATAATCACATAGGGAAAGACCCGTTACATGGAGCTGCATTTGCATTTGAGCATAATAATCTTTAGGTATGGTTCCATCAATCTCTCGCGTAACCGGACACTTGATTTCAATAAGCCGTCCCTTTCGTTGTGGGCAGGAATAAATCAGACCATCGGGCGATGCTGTACACCGAGTATTGGTCGGGTGATTCATTCGACCCAACTCTTTAATAATAGCACAATACCGATATTCATAAATTTGTTTGACAACGGGTTCAAATCGAATGCCCCAATCAAATGCCGACATACGATCCGATGAAACCGCGAGTGGCTGATATCGTGTCGGGTACGGAACTGTTTTAGAAAGAACCAGTTTTGCACGTTGTCGAGGAGAAGCAAAGAGACTTCCCAATTCACTGGCTGAAATGATCGTAGCCATTTGTTGATACCATTCGGGTGTACGTTGTTCCAGTTGTTTTCTCTGTAGTAATCCGTCTAGATATTCCTGTGACGGCGCTGTCGAACCATTCTGTGTTCTGTGATATTCAATTCTCTTTTTATGTTGCTCTTCATATCGGTCCAATATTCGTTCGATATGCTCTTGTTCATAATCCGTATAATCAAATGAATCCACAATCGTTTCTGCCATTTCTCTCCATTGTTCCAGTTGTGTTTCATCTTCAGGATTAGATAGCCAATTTTCAAATAAGTCTATCAAATCCTTTAGCTTGTTTTGGAACTGCATTCTACTATTGATGCTGTCATTCATGATGACGTTGTTTCCTCAATTTTTACAGTTTCTGTGGAAACCGATGGAGAATCTTCTTTCTTTCTCTTTCTTGTTCCCTCGGGTTTCTGTTTAAATGCCCATTTTAGGACTCCTTCTGCGTTTCGCTTGATTTCAAACCCCTTAATCGCCGTGATACGCTGCGTTTCTGGACTATATTGAACAACCTTAATCGTATTCAACAGCTTCTTATCATGTGACTTTTGAAGAAACACAAACAGAGCTTTTTTCTCATCGTCCGTCATATTAAATTGAGAGGACACATCTTCAATAAAAATACGAAGACGATTCAATCGCAATCCTCGCTCAATTCGGTGCCAGGGGCGCTTAAATGCCTCTTCTGCACTGCTGTCTAATAAATCTTTAAAACGATCCCCCGCTGTCGGAGCATCATCGGCTTCTGAAACAACATGTTTATGAGTTTTATGTCGATCCATATCTAATATATAGACGCGCACCGCGTTTAGATGACCTGCTTGGAATGTTCATGTATCTTATCAAATAATTCTGTATATCGATGTGGTCCAAACCCCTCTTTACTGGGTATCGGTAGCCACCCGCGATAATCGGACGACTCGCCTGCAATATAAAAAGTCCTCCAGCAAAATGTGTCATGATCGTCTGACGAGATCTCATTCCATTGATAAAAATCAGTTAGATTGGTTTTATCCGTATCAACGGGGCATAGATAGGTATGATTCAGTCGAATGGGCTTGCCTTTTAAATAAATTCCATTAGGTTCTAAGATGTCTTGTTCGATATCCAGATGATCGTCCTCTTTCCAGGGCATCGTTCCACCAACTGTTAGCAGTTGGAAAATGGAAATCTGCATTTGTGCAATTTGTTTGACCCTGTGAATAAAAGGAATAATAATCATCTTTATGATATGTAGTAATTAGGTACTTTAAATGGCGCAACCGGTTTATCCTGATTCTCGTACTCGATCTGCGGTACAGGCCTTTCCGATGCCGCAATTTGTTGGACGAACACGGCGCGAATACGATACAAAAGATAGCATTAATTCACGTCAGTTCGAGCATTGGCAAACAGATGGAAAACATATGGAATATGATCGTCCGGATATGAATCGACAAGCACCGTTTTATGATATGATGCCCAATACAAGTCGAACGAGTGATCGAAGTTATCGCGCACAACCTCGATATGACGTAGAAGGAAATCGAGGCGTTGAAAATTCATACTTTGATAAATATGATACAACGTCTGACTCTCGAAATATGACACGAGAGTTAAGAGCAAGCGTATATGAAGACAAACAAACCGAATATACGAAAGAATCAGGTAAATTATTGGAACGAAATTTTGATAGTCGATGGCTTGATGTAACCGTGATGAAACAACAAGCACATGCAGCAGAGGAGTTACGACCCAAGATGGACGATATTCGACTGTTTTATCGGAATCAACCCGCCTCTTCAAAATAAGTATACATAATTTGTTAGTAAATGTTATGCACCTATATTTGGTAAGGTTGGCGAAGGTACACATTCCTATCGCATTGCAAATATTACTATCGTCGATGTTAAATAATATTTCATACCTATCACAATCCTGGTGATATTATTTTTATTAGGAATACTACTATATCGTATCGTCTGCTTTCGGACAACCGTTGATAAATTACGATTTGAGAATCTATGAAAAATCTAGTTCAACTGGTGTTGTATAGACCTGCAATTTGTTCAACGAAGACGGTGACTGCTTGGTACGACGGCGTGTCGTTCTTGTCCCCGTCATTTTAACAGGTGGCGCATCCGTGATCGAATCGGTCGATACATCAGACGATGCCGTTGAAGATAGGGTCTTATTGTGTTTTTGAATCTGAATCGTCTCCTTCAGATATGTATTGTATCCCGTGCGGATCTCCTCCTCATGGGCTTCCATATACTCCAAAATGTTCGACTCCAGCGCCCAACGGAAAAAATTCAACTTTCCAATTGTGGTCATAAACGGCGCATGATTCGGAATGGTAAACATGATGCGTTCCCGACGACAATTCGGGTCAAAATACTGTTTGGAATAGGCTTTGAGTTGACCTTTGTAGCTCAAATAGACAAGAAACTCTTGGCCATTAAGGGGGTAACGAACAAAACTCTTTCGGCTGTATTTCGTCACAAACCAATCAATAATACGAAGACTGAGCGGCGCATCACCATTTAGATACGTCAGTACTTTATCGATTTCCGGATGATTGGCATAGAATCGTTGAAGACTGGCAATGACAAGCTCAGGCTTACATTCAATCTTGCGTTTTCTGGTCTGGGGATCGGACGTATAACTATCCATGTCTGTGGGTACATGGTATCGCACTCTTAGGCCCTTGTGTATGGAATCGTATTTAAAAACAATGGCATGAATAGAATGTCCGCTCCAATGGGATATAATCCTACTTCCATGATACCATCGGCAGGAGGAATCATTGCGCCGATGAGCGGTGGTGGAGGTCCTCCTGTAGGATACATTGAGAATTCTCTTCTTCCTAATGTACAAGGGGTGACCGAGACTGGTTATCGTGGAGGTGCATATGAGGCAGAGAAAATCGCCGCAATGAGCGCGGTCTCGGCGAAAATGGCACGGAATTTCGCGAATTCGCAGCCAGATCCAACGGTTACTGTGACCCCTGCACAAAACGCTAGTTCACAAACTGCTAGTTCACAGAAAGCTAATTCACAGAAAGCTAATTCACAAAATGCTAGTTCACAGAAAGCTAATTCACAAAATGCTAGTTCACAGAAAGCGAGTTCACAATCCACTAGTTCACAAACAAACACACAATTGACTTTACCACAATCCAACCAGAATTTATCGAATGAACCATCTGACAACATGTCAGGGAAAGAAATCACACTATTCGGCCGCACACTTCGTGTTCGCCCTGCCAAAGAGATCATTACGTTTACTGCCGATGAAAACGATGCACTGGGTCTATTGGGATTAGAAGAAGCAAGACCAGACCTTAAAAAAGAAATCATTCAAGCCTTCTATGATGGAACCTGTGATACGAATTTACCAATTAGTTTGTTACTAGAATGTGAACCCATTCGTCGAGTTATTCACAGTTTAATGGAGAAATTATTACATAATGTGACGAAAATAACACCTACTACCCCTCCAACCCTTACAAATGTTATACAAACGGAGAAACAATCTGCCACATTAATGACATTTAATGTATTTCTGCATAAATGTGGAAAGGGTGGGAATTCTCCTCTTGCTTTTATTAATAACAGTGGATATGATATTGTATGTACACAAGAAGATAGTGTTCCAAAGGATACAGCATTATATAAAATGGTTGGATACATAGGAGGTAAACCATCAGAGACAGAAGGAGTGTATGTAAAGAAAACAGATACCCCTTATCCCGCCATTCGTCCCATCTTTGGAGATGATGCAAAAGTGTTCAAGATTGGTAATGAAACAATAACCGTTCCAAAACGAAGTGCTGCCCTATTTAGTTATCATAGTATAAAAATTGCTAATGTACATTTAGAAGGTGGTCGATTTTCGGATCGTGTGTTGCTTCATCCAGATAAGGCTGTTCGAGATGAGATGCTGGAAAGAAAAATAAAAGTAGTGCGTTTGACGATTGATGAAAATCCAGACATCATTCTTGGAGATTTTAATAGTGTTTATGATATTAATTATGCGTATTATAAAGGTCTAAAAAAAGCAGATCTAACAGACGATGAAACAGAATCAATCAACAAATGGAGTAACGGTGTATTTGATTTATTAAAACAAAAAGGATATGAGTATTCTAAGCCAAATGGTGATGTTAATTATACAAGTGAAAGAGGTAATAATATTATAGATATGATTTGGTACAAAAAGAATTCTACTACATTTATATTAGAAAATACAAAGATTTTAAATAAAACAGTTCGTGGAGAAAATTATGATACAGATTGTACCTTTTCTGATCATAATCCTGTTGTTACCACGATTCGATTTACGAATACAATCCAGGCACTTGCTCAGAAGGGTAATCAATTGTCGGCTGATGCCGCGGTAGCTGCCCAAGCAGCTGCTGAACCACTATCAGAGGAAGAAGCAAAGGCAAAAATATTATCAGAAGAGGAAGAAGCAAAGGCAAAAAGATTATTAGCAGAGAAAGAAGCAACATCATCAGCAACATCATCAGCAACATCATCAGTAGCAGCACCAGTAGTAGACACAGAAGTGCCAGTAGCAGCATCAGTAGCAGCATCACCACCAGTAGCAGAGACCTTAAACAACGCAGATGATATTATTCTTCCCATTCTACAAGCAGGTATTACTGCTGTTGCAGCTAATTCACTGGCAGTTGCAGCACCAGCTGCATCAGTAGCAATAGCACCAGCTGCATCAGTTGCAATAGCACCAGTAGCAGCAGCACCAGCAGTAGCAGCAGTAGCAGCACCAGTATCAGTAGCAGCACCAGTAGCAGCAGTAGCAGCAGCAGCTTCAAACAACCCACATGATATTATTCTTCCCATTCTACAAGCAGGTATTACTGCTGTTGCAGCATCGGTAGCAGCACCAGTAGCATCAGCACCAGCAGCAGCACCAGCTGCATCAGTAGCAGCACCAGCCGCAGTAGCAGCACCAGCATCAGTAGCAGCACCAGCATCAGTAGCAGCACCAGTAGCAGAGACCTCAAACAACGTAGATAATATTATTCTTCCCATTCTACAAGCAGGTATTACTGCTGTTGCAGCATCAGTAGCAACATCAGCACCAGTAGTAGCAGCACCAGTAGTAGCAGCACCAGCATCAGTAGCAGCATCAGTAGCAGCATCGCCACCAGTAGCAGCAGTAGTATCAGCACCAGTAGCATCAAACAACGCAGATGATATTATTCTTCCCATTCTCCAAGCAGGTATTACTGCTGTTGCAGCAGCATCGTCATTATACCCATCGCCTAAAGTACGCTTAGAAACCATGCCAACTTCTCCATCTTTTGATCAGGACTCTCTTTATGCAGGAATTGGTGCCACGGCAGTATATGATGTACTTCAACATGAACCAATTGTTCTTAAAGAGAGTTCATCTGAAATTGCAGCCTTATCTGCACCGCCTAGTACAACTGCACTACCTGCATCGTCGCAGCAATCTGTTGTACTCCCACCTGCATCAAGAACTCTTCCTCCAATTAAATCAACACAAACATTATCACAAAAATTATCACCAGAATTAGAACAAGTTGTTACAAATCAACGTGCAGCTCTAGCTACGACGCTAGGAATGAATCCAAATGCAGCAACAAATGCAGTTAAACGTGGTCTTATTACAACTGAATATGTTAATAATAGCGCACCATTACCATCTATACCCCCCCCGTTATACGGAGATGAACAAAAGACAGAAACAATTGTAACTAACGTAATTGAAAATGCAACAAAACAGGCAATTAAATCACGGAAAACACGGGAAAATACACTTGAAGCACTTGAAGCAGAACTACAAATGTTAGAGAGGGAACGTAAAAGTATTAATGATAACGTACGTTCACAACAATCTGGGCGTACAAATACTCCAGAATCACATAATCTACAACGTAGTATACTAACGAACATTGGTAAAAGAAGCAGAATTGATGCACGAATTGGAGATTTACGAAGAAGAATAAATAATAAAAAACGTGTACAGGAGCAACCTGTGGTAAAGGCGGAGCAACCTGTGGTAAAGGCGGAGAAACCTGTGGTAAAGGCGGAGCAACCTGTGGTAAAGGCGGAGCAACCTGTGGTACAAGTAACGCAGCCTTTGGTAGAAGCATCGCAGCCTTTGGTAGAAGCATCGCAACCTGCTTCTGGAAAAACACGTCTTCAAATTGCACAAAATCAAGCGGTTGCATCAGGGGTATCTCCAGAACAAATTAATAAATATAGTAACGTTATTAGTAGTTTAAAACAGGGTATACAACCGCGTATACAACCGCGTATACAGCATGTTGTATCACCTTCTGTATCACAAAATTCACTATCTGAACAACCGGATCTATCTCCAATTCAACGATATCATACTTTTACGACCCTTCCTGAATTAATGCAAGATTACGATAAACGTTGGAGAACTACAGAAAGAAAACGACGTCCTACTCCTATTGGTAAAATTGCAGTAAAAAGATATTTAGAACAAATCATTAAAAAGATTAATACGATACTAGACTATGCTTCAAAAAATACAGGTAATACATCATCAATTGATAACGATATCGATACTCTTTCTAGATTAAAAAATCATTTATTAATGCTTGATAACGATGAAGATTTTATAGCAATCTATTCAGTACGTATTATGGATTTAAAAAGTAAGATTGCAACTCCTGAGTTTACGGATATACAAATAAGAATATTAAACCAATTAAAATTACCTAATCGAGGAGGATTGCGAAAAACCATTCGTAAACGCTCCAAACGCCGTGTCACACAAAAAAAGTAAAATTGATCGTCTTCCCTTCTCACTTCATAATTAAACCATGAACTCTCTTCTTATCTTTATCACCTATTACACTGCACACTGTATTCTTGATGTTCTTCTACGTGCATGTCGTATCAAAGCTACACAATATTTATTTCAATCCGTCCATCATCTTGCGATTTCCATTATGACCGTGTCCACTGTTTATCAAACCCTATTTCATTCTCTTCCTCATAGTTCAATACCCTATCACATCATTGCTATGACTACTGCATTCGATCTCTATCGTATTTCTCGCATCTTTCATTTCCACGATTGGTTTGAACTGATTCTTACAACCTGTGTGGCTCTTCCTCTTGGTCTTCGTACTATGTCTCCATGTCTTATCGGCTACTATCACTTCTTCTTATGTGTGCCATTTGGATTTGATTACTTCCTCTTATTCTTATATCAAAATCGAAGGTGTTCCATGGAGGTCGAAATCGATACGAATCAATGGCTCCATACGAGAATTCGTAAACCGCTCATTGACCTTCATTATCTTCTTACCATCAAATATCTCTATGAACACACGCGTCTCTTCGATCTCCTTTGGTGGTCCGGTATTCTATCCATACTTCTCATAGAGTTCCATCAATCTAGCTTTAGACGTCATCAACAAGAAAGTCATTACGCCATGGTCAAAAAAATGTAATATCAATGGGATCGTTATAAACGACCAAGTTGATCTTATTTTAATATTAAAAACGAAGTGTACTTCCCTTCTTTACAAGTAAGTCCATCATGAAAAGGACAAAAATGCCACTCGAAATGAACATCAGTAGTTCGGATGTAACTTGCTCAGGCGAAGTTGTGTTCATATCATCTAACCGCGCAAACAGACGATCCAGCTTCTTCATTACTTCATCCATCGATGCATCACCTGACGGACGATAGTACTTTCCACCCGGCGGTGGCAAATGCTCCACAAATGATGTTTGTGCCCCACTTTTTGTTAGCGGTTTCCAATACATGTTCACCGATGGATTCGGAAGTTGCGCCGTAGCAGTTGCACGTCCCACACCTGACTGGTCAAATGCAGTACGAAAATCAGGATACAACGTTTCATTCGTCGCTTCCGGCTGATAATCAGCAAAGCTATCATTATCCGGATCCATTCCAAAATACTTTTTAGATGGTCTGAGTGTTTCTGATGTCGGTGCCTGTACCGGTATCAAATGTTTCGTCATTCCATCTTTCAAATAGCTGTACATCGGATCTTTATCGAAATTTGGTACATTCTGTTTCTCTTCATGACTGGTAAACGGTTCCATGGTTCCTTGTGGAGCGGTAACCGGACGATGTTCTCTCAATCCAATGGACGAATTCATGACAGGAACATCGGGTAGTGGGTTCAGATGTTGACGATCCGGATCCTTGTCCTCGATATCCAGATAGGTTGCAGGCGGTCCTTTGCATCGTTTGGCTTTTCGGCGCTCCTCTTTTCGAGCCATTTTGGTGGAATAATCGGCAGCACATCCCGGAGAGGGTGCACTTCCGTTTATTTGAAAAGCATCGTCCAGTGCGCAATAGTTCATTGCCCCTACTACCAAAAGCAATCATTCTTATCTTTCGCATTTGAACCGCTTCTAAAAACGAAACCAACAAATCAATCGTGTAAACAGGATGGTGCTACATGCAGCAAAGAACGAGGTCATGATGCAAGGTGGAGCAATGTCACAAGGTTGGCTCGTTGATTCTTTTTATCGTATGATGGGACAAGTTGATTCTCCTACAAAACTTCTTTATGGTGTAGCGATTGTATTATTAATTGCCTACTCCTCTGAAATTCCTAAATCGTATCGCGCTTTTACGGATTCTCTTCTCGGACGTGTCTTTGGAATCGTAATAGTATACGGCGTTCTTGAAACGATGGGTTGGGTGTATGGGCTTCTCACTGCACTTGCCTTTCTTCTCATTATTACCGGCGCACCTCGTGCCAGTCTAGAAGGGTTTGATGGAGGCGGTAGCGTATCAGAAAAGAAAACCATCGGCAAACGCTGGTTTGTCGAGACCGTACTCGGAGAATACCCCTCCAAAATTGCAACCGATCAAGTCATAACGAATGCCATTACGGACTAAAACAAGGTATGAGTAGAGATGAGAACCTGGCCTTCTTTCCTATACGGTTCTACCGACGGAATTATTCAAACACTTGTGATTGTCTTTGCGGCAGGCGTGCTTATTCAATATAGTTCCTTATTTGAACAGGAATATCATACGAAACTAATCGATCTTTATGTGTATCCTTGGTGGCGTATTTTGATTATCTTTCTGGTTATCACATCTGCGTTATGGTGCCCCCGAATTGGAATCTTAGTAGGTCTTGCCGTTTTCTTTTATTTGAGTGACATGAATACATTAATCACTCCTCTTTCTAATTTGTAAGCATAAGAGCTTTCCTATTAACAGGATGAGTCTTCCGGCCGCTCTATCGGGTCCCGCCATAAGTTCCATGGTAGCCATGAGCCCATTAGAAGGGTTTTTTCAAATCTTTAATACTAATCCGTATTTTATCGGCATTATGATGTTGATTCTTAATCTTGGAGGTCGCTTTATTACCTTAGAAGTCAGCAAGAAACAGGAGCAATTTCTACAACACCCATGGGTTCGTCGTGCACTGATCTTTACTGTATTATTTGTGGCCACCCGCAGTATTATGGTTGCTTTCTGGGCGACGGTCGCAGTTGTTCTTATCTTGGGATATCTCTTTAATGAGAATTCGTCATTATGTCTATTTGGAAACGGAGGCGCACCAGGTTCGTCTTGTGCCGATGGACCCGCGCCTGGTGAGGGAATGACCCCCGAGGAAAAAGAAATCTTACAACGTCTGAGCGCTAAAGCCCAACGGTATCAACCCACTGAATCGAAGAAATCAGAGACGGATAGCGAAGAAGATGTTCTTCCTACACATGTCTACGCTGCAAATCTTTCTCTTCTTCGTACGTAATTACATACTTATCGTAAGTAATAGATTACATACATTACAAATTCAATGTCATCGTGTTTCCTGCCGGTACAACGGGCTTTCTACGACCACGTCCTGCACGCTGTCCTGATGTGGCCGTAGTTCGAACACTCTCTGCGTCCGAAATGTCGCCCGAATGAACGCTCGTAATCTCGGCAGCGGCCTGCATGGCCGGCTGATTGGTAAAGGACGATGATGAAAAGATGGGTGGAGCTGGCTCCATATCCGCCGCACGAACCTCCTGAAACGTCTTCAGAATGTCGTCCATTCCTTTTGGTCCCGTCATCTCACGGCGCGGTTGCTGCTGAGGCGCCATAGCTGCCATATTTTGCGGAAACTGAGGTGGCATCTGTGCATTCGATGCCTGATAAAACGGGCCCGTCTGTGATTGCATTGGGGTCTGTTGTTGTTGTTGAGGCATACCTTGAGGCATTCCCATGGCTGCGCCCATGAAATTACCAAAACCCGGCCCCGCCTGTTGTGCAGCCGCCTGTGCAAACTGCTTTGCCAATTGCGGGTTCGCGCGGAAAATATCCGCCGGATCCGTATTTGCCATCTTTGAACGGAAGAATGAATTGCTCATATGGAACATAAATCCACTTCCTACCAACGACATCAATAGTTTCGCCTCTGGCGGCATATTTCCACGACCCTTGTACTTGTCATACAACTCCTCAAATACCTCATCAAAATCCTCAATGTTCTCATGGACTGACTCAGACCACCCATCAAGTTCCCAGTCGAACGGATTAAACTTGCTATTCAAGAACTCCGCACCCGTCACCACGCCCATCATGCATTGACGCTGAAATCGCAACGACGCCTCCAGATTCTTTGCGTCCACCAATCGATCATATTCCACCTGGATTTCATCAAGTGCATTGTCCATCGTAAATCGCTTCGTCAGATTGTATCCCTTCGATTCCAGACGGTTGAGTTTGTTGATCAGATCGATCTTCTTTTTGCGTTCCTCCTCTACACTTAAACGATTTGCCGCCGCCAGATTGATCGATGGTCCCGATGCCGACTGATCATTAAAATACGACTGCTCTTTATTCACCATCACATCCGGTAAATGCGAACTTCCCATCGGATCAAACGAAATGGATTCCAATGGCTCCAACGAACCAAATCCAATGTCGTCTACTTTCTCCAATGTAGAGATCGGCTGGACCGACACTGCCGGACGAGAGGATGGGACCGATACACGGGTATTGCTAAGGAGATCTGCTCCAAAATTATCACCCAAATCATCGTCCCCTAACTCAATTACATTTCCAACATTGGAGCTAATTTTGATATCGGAGCCGCCATCCATATTTTCCGCAAAGCTCTGCATATCTGCGATGGATATACTACTCATATGTCTTTCAACATCGCGGCTTTTTTAAGCACGTTAAATGGCGCACTTGCTAATAAACAGCCCCAGTAATGCACCGGTTACAATTTGTTGGATCGTATGACATCGCTTTACATAACGAGAGATCATCACCAATATAGCATATAATACCAATGCTGCTCGGACCCATTCATTCGTAGTTTGTTGATAATAAAAGGAAGAGAAGAATGTAACTTGTGAGGAATGACCTGATGGCATGCCGGGCTTACCCTCTTGATGTCCATCATTCGCCCACAAATTACAATTATACGCGCCTTTTGGTCGAGGACTGGATTCTTTGATCAAATAATATTTCGCCGATTCACCTAGTACCAATGTCGTAAACAAGCCGAGTAATCCTTTTATATGTATTAAATTTCCACTCATCGTATATCCGATAATAGGAATTATATATAACACTGCAGTTGACGTAGAAATGGCATCTTGAAATTCATTCATTCTTTATTAAAGAAAAGAAATCAATTAGTACATCGATTCATATTAATTATGATACAGAAGATTAACATCATTATCATAATTATAATAAATACAACTGTTTGTGGTTCCATTCTATCGATCACCCTGATTATAAATCATACACGATTCAAACCAGTCACAACAATGCCACAATACTACAACACAAAACAAAGAGCACACAATAATCGCTAAACCGACTGCAAAGGTAGTTACATCCATCTTGATGATATCTCAGAAAAGACGCACCCACCCTAGAATTCCTGGATGATGAATTCTGATGTTTCGATGCCCATTTTTGGTACTACCATTTTGTTCAGTAATCGTGACAATCGAACGATTTACAATTTGCTTCATAATCGCAACGTGTCCCGTGGTATGATATTTCCCTTCTGGCTTCCATATAATCATGTCACCTGGTTCAGGCATCTCTGTTACAGAATTTGGAATTGCACGAAGGCGTAGTTTCTTTTTGGTACGAAGATCAGTAGCATACTTCAAATGGAATAAATTATATGCATTATCTACTTCTGGAAAGGTAACATGAAAATGCTGAATATAATATCGCCGTGCAAATTCCACACATTGGAATTTTATGCCATACACAATACCATTATAATTTCCTCCCTTTTTTGCAACATGATAGAAATCCTCTTCTTGTCCATATGCTAAATTATCATAAATAGCAATACTGTCGATATACCCTTTGATCACAGACATCTTACTCTTTCGTTACAAAATCAACCGCCATACATACCGCATCTGCCATGTCTGATTTCTTCGTTGCACTCTTCCATTTTTCATATAATGTTGTGTTCACAACCGATCCGGATTCAAATAACCGTCTTACACGCTCCTCTGATTTGCTCTTGCGTTCCGCATATCCCGCATCACCTGCCTCTGCGTCCTGCACTTTCTTTTTTGCATGAACGAAATGATAAGAAGGAGTTTCTTGGTGTCTCAAAAATTCCTCCCTTAGCGTCGCAAATAAAAGGACCTGTACCGATTTCATATGCGGATTTTTAAAAGCGGGCTGGTTTTCTAATAGGACCTGCGTACACCCCTGGAATTGCGGCCATGCACCTTGAACAAAAGAACGAAGTGCATCATGAATGATTTCTAAGGAGACATGCGATGCATTTGCCTGCTTGGGTTGCTGAAAGGGAAACGCAAACTTAGTGGCAAGTGCTTCTACACATTTCTCTTTTGTCTTTCCATCTGTTTCACAGTGTGTCTTTACCAACTCTTTCAAAATACGATGAACAGGGAGTTTCTTTTTTGCTAGTTCAGGAAGAATGGTATGAGTCTTAGGAATATGACGTTTACAATAAACTGTATGATTCACTTGATACGATGCTTTCAATTTGCAGCTAGAACATGACACAGGCTCAACGGGTGGAAGGAGATTAATATTTTCAAGAGCAATTACATTCGTTCCTTCTAAGATACAAAACGCTAGATTCTTAATACCAATATCAAAAGCTAGAATTTTTGTTGACGGTACGGCCGACATCACTGATAGGTGGTAATGATAAAATGGTTTAGATCAGTAGAGATGCATGAAGAAGATGTCCTCGAACAACTTCAATGGCAAGTGATTACCTTAAAAGAAACGATGGACACGTTAAATCAAATGGTTACAGCACAGCAGCCCGCGCTAGATACATTAGAGGACGTCATTTTTGCAAGCAAACAACAAGTAGAAGTTTCAACTACTGCACTTGTCACCGCCGATCATTATCAAAGTCAGTGGTATTACTATGCAGCTGGAATTGTGGCAAGTATGGGGACAACGCTTGCTTTGTTATTTTTATTATGATTTGTAACACTATTCCGAGTCAATTACATGGATCGGAATGGTAGACCTGGCGAGAGTCGAACACGCGTTGGGCGCTTATAAGACGCCTATCTTAACCGTTAGATGACAGGTCCTTTTATGAGGGGATCGCCCTGTTTATTCAGTATTAAATAGTCTTTAAATACTTTAAAACGATCTAATATCATGACAAATTATATACGGTTAATTATAAAATATTTCTATTAAATATATGAAATACTGTATATGTATACGTGGTGCGCATTATACATACGGCAATACAACTGTCAATTATAATGCATCATTCGAAAATTATAAAAATATAATTTTTAAACCGCTTCTTGATCAAGGTCATGAACTTTTCATATTTTTATTAACATATGATAGCCCTATACTTAATCAACTAATAGATGATTATAAGCCTGCATCGACATATGTTGTTTCTACACATGAAATTGATTTATTAAATACATGTGCCAGATTCAAAGAATGGCAGTCTCAATCGGTAAATATTATACATAATTATGAAAATAAACATTCTATCGTATTTGATTATATTATAAACACACGGTTTGATTTATTTTTTACACCTCTTATATTATCTAATATAAACTATAAAAAAATAAATATTATTTATAAACATGATAGTGGAAATTGCGATGATAATTTTTATCTTTTTCCAAGACATCATTTGATTACATTTGACAATGCGATCACACAGATAAAAAAAGTAGATAACATATTTGGATATGAACTCTGTGGACATGAACTGTGTCACTTTATAGATTCAAATGAAATAAACTATATTGGTAACCTAACGAACTACAATCATATATTTACGCTAGCTCGAATTAAAATGTAAGTAAGTATTATTTTTTATACATTTTTATCTTTTAATATGTTTATATGGTATTTAAAATCCACCGCGTTTCGAATTACGACCGCCCTCCTCTCGAACAGTCATTCCAATATTTTTACGATTGTTCTGCATCTCCGAAATCGTAGGTTCATAGGAAAATGTTCCAAACAGATCTGGTGCACTGGCATTGGCGCGTTCTACGCCTAATCCGCCCATTAGATTCGTTGCATTTACCTCTGAATAAAAGGGTGTAGAATGAACCACTGCTGCCGGCGGAGGTACCGTATTCGCCATCGGTAAGGCAGCACCTGACCATTCTACCTGGCGTTTACGAGACTCATCCATCAATTCACTTCCATGGTTGATCATCCATTTCTTTGTATAAAACTGCTGACCCGTCCGAACATTCTTTGAGCACTGTGGACGATAATCCGTTACCAAACGACCATCTTCAAGGGGCGCCGCAAAGGCGGGGTAACGGACGTCTTGGACAGGCATAATGTCCTTAACTGGCGCCAACGCTGCTTCACGTGCTCCACGATACTCTGTACCAAATAAAGGACGGTTAAATAAATTTGGATAAGTATCTCTTGTAAATTGGTTAGTGATATACTCTTCCATCTATCTTTGCTTATGAAATCATGCAGATTCATCACTAACTGATGCGCTGGTTTCTAGAAACGAATTGGACCCCACCGCACTAATAGGGCCGGGTGTAACAGTAGAGGCCCGATCGGATGTCTTCAATGCCTCGATCAACGGACCCTTCTTGGTAACACCCGTGATTCCTCTTGATTTAGCCAGATTCTGAAGCTCTTTTAATGTCATAGAATCATAATTGACCTGTGAGGGCTGATTCACGGCATCGGAAATGGCCGATTTATAGTCGTCGATATCAATCACTTCATCTGCCGGTAGGGTTTCGTCCTCTTTTACCTCCTGCTCGTGTACCAGTTCTTCCGCCTCGTTCGATACATCGTCCTCAAACGGGGCATAGGGGGCTACATCATTATCTCCCTTTGCCGTAGGAGTTAGAGAATTCGAGGAAGAGAAGGACTCTACCGGTAATTCTTGATAGGCTTTCACTTCGCTACTCATTTTTAGATCCAATAAAATCGATTCAAGGAGGCTGATCTTTTGCTCTGATTGCTGAATACAGGTGTATAAATATAGTGCAATCGAGCCAAACAGTAGTACAAGTACAAGCCCAATCGTAAGCGTATCACTGAACGATGTCATTCTGTCGTGACTGAGAGATTTTCTATGAGTATTTGGGGCGCGTTTACATTATGACAGTAATCCATTCATACGTAATAACGTATCAACGCTGCTGACTTTACAGATACCTTTCTCCAATGAATAAAGGAATCGAACGTTGCCTTGTTCATCGACCGTAGCGGGACAACAGAAACGCTGAATGGATTTATCTGCCTGATCAACGAGATCAAACAAATGCGTACTGATCATGCTTACCACATTGGGGGCCTTCCAAAGCTGTCCGCAATAGATCTGACAACTTCTCATTGCATCAGGTGGATTCGTAGAATGATATAGTTCATCAATAAATACAAGAGTAGGCTCTTTATGAGTTAACGTACTGGCCGTAAATTCGATCTCGCGTTCAAATCTTGATTTCGATCCTGGAAGATCGTCTGGTTTCAAACACACGTAGATGTGTCGAAACGGAGTCGAGACTAATTTACCTAATGCACACCCATAGGTATGTGCCAATAATGCACTGATCGAAAGGGCACGCAGAACGGTTGATTTTCCACCCTTATTTGGACCTGTTAAAAGCGCATGTCTCTTTTTATCAAACTGTGCAGAAAGAGTCCTTCGAGTCGTACTTGGAACTTGAAAATCAAAGGTTTCTCCGATCCGAAATACAGGGCTCGCTGATCGGATCCAAGTTACGGGCTCGATCTCTTTTTGTTGAGCCAGACACATGATCACTTCCAGACCACCAATATATTTCAGAGCTAATTTAAAATAATTTGACTCCAGCATGATCCGTGCTGCAGCATCTCGATCATTACGAAGGATCGGAAGTGGAGATTTGAAAAATGTAAATCCATGCTTTTCCAATAAGGACTCTAAGGATTTATACAATTCTTCAAATCGTCTAACGAGACGGCCATGATCACATACAATGGTGTCGATCGAATGTAAATGTTTATAGGTCCAATAGGGCTGAATGATCCCTTGAAGAAATGTTATGATCACCACGCCAAATTGCTTCATAAAATTACCAGGCGAGATCGATACTTGTTTGATCGATGCCGGATTCATCATTTGTTGGAAATTACCCGATAACATCGCATGAAGAATATTCATATAATTTGTAAAATTCATTGGAATCTGAAAGATAAATCGCAAGATCAAATACGGTGCGATCAGTGATAATAGGGGCAGAAGAAGAGACATGCCAGGCAATAGATACACACGAATACTCGACCAAATACTCAATAAAAAAGGCACGAAATTAAGAGGTTGTAGGATCGGTTTAAAGAATAAAATCTCGTTGTACGATTCTTTTTCTAATTTGGAATCACCGTTCATCAATGTCGTGAGCGATTTCTCGATCTCTGCAATTTCTTTAAAGATCGAATGAGCCGCAGGAAAAAATGTCGGATCAAGATCGATCGCATCTTTAAATCTCTTAAATTTTGTGCGTAATGCGGACAACTCTGACTCCGTTGATCTCCAGTCATGTAATTGTTTGGTAAGAGATATCTGTGCCGTCGCCGTTTGAAGACCGATCCACGATGCAAATCGTTCCTTATCTAGGATCGCATCGATCATATTGTCATTCATCTTATGTCAGGGGTATGATTTTTAAAAAACCGAATAAACACGAAAGAAGGATAAAAACTTATAAAAATTGATGTTCAGGAAGCTTAAACATAAAAACAACCTTACATATAGTCATTCTCTAACTACAATGACTTCTGCTGTCCAGGATATACAAACGGTGCTTTCCCTGCGAAAGACGATCCGGGAACCTACTGTTCCTTCTAACATACTTTCACTCATTGAAAGTATTCATCACTCGATCTCAAGTAGTGCAGAGCAAAATGGTTGGAAGACAGTGGATTGGCGTGGAAATGGTGGAAACCGTTCTAAGCCAAACACGACTGTACATCATGGCACCTATTCGGCGAATCGGACATCTTATGGACGAGAGTCTCATTCTTCCTTTGGACATCGTGCCCGGACCCAACCAGAGATGGTGCCCAGTATTCCATTGACCCCTGCCAAACAGGTTAGTGAGTCGTCTCATGAACCCCGTCGAACGACATGGCATGAGAGTTCCGATGGATTTCGTCACCCTCCTCAAAAATACGTCAGTAAATTTAAGAAATCATCGGAAAAAGTGGAAGATACCATTCTAAATACGATTCTTCTTGGAAAACTAAATAAGTTCAGTCAACCCAATTATAATGAAATCAAAGAATTCATCACCCATATTATCGACAACGGTCAAACGGAAATGATTAAATGTTTTATGAAACTGGTCTTTGAAAAGGCAGCGAGTGAAGAAGTCTTCTGTCCGCTTTACGCTAAACTTCTAAGTGAGCTCAGCATTCAGTACCCTGTTCTTCTTACGGAAATGGCCAATCTTTATACGCAATACATGGAGATCTTTGATGAAGTAGAAGAATCGTCATCTACCTCATATAATGAGATGTGTAAACGAAATGTCGAGAAAAAGTATCGTCGTGGATATTCGCAATTCTTGGCGGAGCTTATTAAGCATGATGTAATTGACGCAGATACCTTCATGAAAAGCATCGACAAGATTATTGGTCAAGTGGAACTGAAACGTACTGATAAGGATTCCATCAAGCTCAATGAGGAGTTTGCAGATTGTTTGATGAAAATCATGAAGGCGATTTATAATGATATGGCTGCGCTAGATTCTGATGAAGAGGACGATTCACAGCAAAAAATTCGCGTCATTCGTGGAAACTTGAAAACGGACATTGCTGTCCGAATTCACCCCTTGACGATTCGCGACCCTGATGCAGTCGGTTTGAGTAATAAAGCACGTTTTACATTCTTAGACATTTATGAAGGAATTCAGAAAGTATAAATAGATGGCAAGACGAACGGGTACGGTATGGATACCGAAAACAAAGAAAGCGATTAAAAAATTAAGCCGCGGCACTATAAAACGTGTCAGATTTTTGATAAAAGGTGCAAAATCTCGTATTAAAAAGGCTCCCTCTTATGTAGATCGATTGATGTCTCGTATGATTACCCGACGCCGTCGATCTTCATAAAAATTGATGGATCAATTTGACATGGTGTAAGGTACTCATAGCGTATTTACACGATGCCAAAAAATAACAAGCTAAATAGAATGCCTCGTTCAGAGAATTCCAAGAATCAGGCTCGTAAGAAACAGCTGAAACGTAATGCGAGAGATGATTCTGATGGAGAAGACAGCGATAGCAGCGTTGATAGTCGTGGAAACATTCGTGACTTAATCGAGTATGGATCGGAGTCGGAAGAAGAGACTCGCCCTGTTCGAAAGGCTGCCGTAGCTGCCCGTAAAAAAATCGATAAAATCATACACCGCCAGGAAGAGAAGAAAAGCGAAAAACCAGTTGAAAAATCAACCGACAATGCTGTCCATTATCCGGCTGTGAAGCGAAAGCCGGTAGAGAAACCGTCTCCTCGTCATGTCAAACGCCGTATCGTCGAGGAAGAAGAGGAGGAAGAGGAGGAAGAGGAAGATATCGAAGAGACAGAAGAAGAGGAGGAAGAGGAAGAAGAGGAAGAGGAGCAAGAAGAGGAAGAAGAGGAAGAGTACATGGAGGAAGAAGATACTAGCGGTATTACCTACCAAATTATGATCGGCAGCCGAAATCACGCAGAGGATCCGATGGTTCCTAAGAAACATAATATGAAGAAAGAACCAGAACGTGTTCGTAACTTCGTCAAACTGCTTACCACGCCCTTGGAAGAGAACAATATTGATTCACAAATTGATCAATTCAAGGCACTAGCCGATGAAAAACAGAAAGAACTAATTATGGCATTGGAGAATCGTCCAACTGCCAATAATAATGGATTCAATCTCATGCTCAATATTCTTACTATGAAATTACCAAAAGAAATTCAGGCCACCATTCTGGCCAAATACAATAGCCTTCAGAGTTTGGAGCCATCCAGTAACGAATACTTCAAGATGCGTGCCTGGCTCGATAAGATCGTTAGCATTCCCTTCGGAGTCTACAAGGATATTCCCGTTAAGCTGGAAGATGGCCCCGATAAATGCGGAGAATTTATGCGAAATGCAAAGAAGTGCCTTGATGATGCGGTATATGGACAGGACGAATCCAAACTGCAAGTCATGCAATTCATCTCCAGTAAGATTGCCAATCCTAATAGTCGTGGTCTCTGTCTTCTTCTTGCCGGCCCGCCAGGCGTTGGAAAGACGTCATTGATTAAGAATGGAATTGCGAAAGCGCTAGGCTGGCCCTTTCAATTTATCTCCTTGGGCGGAGATTCCGACGCCAGTACGTACACAGGTCACCAGCTGGTTTATGAGTCGTCTCATTGCGGTAAGATTGTGAATTCACTGATTGCTTCTAAATCCATGAGTACCGTTCTCATGTTTGATGAGGTGGACAAGATTTCACAGACACCGAAAGGTGAGGAAGTCATGAACTTGCTGATTCACTTGACGGATCCCGTACAGAATGCAGATTTTGAAGATAAATACTTGTCTGGCGTTCCCATTGATTTGAGCAAGGTTATGTTTGTCTTCAGCGCGAATGATCTCAGTAAGATTGATAAGGTTCTGTTGGACCGCATGCTTGTCATTGATTTGAAGGGGTATGACCTCAAACAAAAGACAGTGATTGCAGAGCAGTACTTGCTCCCCATTGCACTCAAGGAAGTGAATCTTACCGAGCGTGTTGCCATTTCTAAGGAGATTTTGGTAAAAGTGATTGAAGAGTATGCCAAAGAGGAGAAAGGTGTGCGTGAACTCAAGCGTAGTATCGAACAAATGACACAAAAAATCAACATGCTTCGAATGTACAATTCTCCTGATTTGCCGTTTCATATTAAGGACTTCTCTTTGCCATTTATTGTTAAAAAAGAACATGTGCCACTATTTATCAAGAAGAAGGACGACCAAGACCCTGTACCACACGGAATGTATTTGTAAACCCATATATTATTTATTTTTTATAGAACGTTTCTTTGTGTGGACTGTTTTGCGAGAACGACGTTTTGAACGTTTTATGGTTCTTTTGCCCCCTTTTACTGGTTCTGTTACAGTTGCACGATACTTTGATCGTTTAGATGGATCTCCGTGAATCTGTGTATGTCCTTCCATTTCATATGGTGCACTTAGTCGTTTAAGGTGAGCTTTTGATACTGCAGGGGTAGTAATATCTGATTCAGTAGGTGTATTAATAGTGGATTGTGTAACAAGGGTTGGTTGATTAATAGATGATTGGGCAGCAACTGCAGCAATAGCCGCAGTTGCTACTGCATTGGTTGTGCTAGTTGTTTCTGCTGCACGTTTTACCGCATTGATGGCAGCAGCTACCTCTCTCTCTTCTCTTTCTAATGCTTGATTGGTTGATTCTTTCAATGCTTTTATAAATTCAGGATCATTCTTTGTTGTAACATTAGAGCGAGAAGAGTTAGTTTGCATTTGTTTAGTAAGTTCCATAATAAGTTGTCTTAATTGTTCATTATCTAATCCTAATTGTGTTAATTCATGCAAATCTGCATTAATTTCACCAAAAATAACTTCACGTGCTGTTTGTTTTGCTTGTTTTTCATCATTTGTTGTTATGGGCATTTGATGATATGCTTCAATATGTTGGTTCCACTTTCGTCGATATTCTTCATTTATATGTATGCTAAGTACAGCAGCTTCATTACTTCGTGCTGTTTCAAATTGTTGTAATAATTGATTAAATTCTTCGCCATTATTTGAAGATTTTATATAACTTCCACCATACTGAACCGGTGTAAAATGCCCACCTGTGCCATGAATGACAAGATAATTAAATGGCCCATCTGGCATATTTAGAGGCTCCAATAATCGTTCATAATCTTGGCTTCCATCTTTTATGATAATAATTGTTATATTAAATGCTTTTGCAATCAACTCTGCGTCAGATGTAAATAATGGTTCATGAGAACGAAATCGATGTATAATTTTTTCTTGATTAAGACGTTGCTGTTCTTTTCCTTCTGCATTTTTAGCACCAATAATCGGTAATATGTTAACTGCACCAGGAGTATTTAAATAATCGGCAAATACAAATCGTCGAAACCAGTGGGCGATTTTATCTCTATCTGATTCGGTATTAATTTTTCGAAATTCAACACTCGTACATATTAAAAAGGAATGAATGAAACAATCGTTATAATTTCCAGATGCTTTCATTCGTTGTCCATTCTCCAATGAACCAAATCCGTTCGATATTCGTGTAGAACCCTCGGATTGAATGACAGATACATTATTTTTTATAAATCCGTTACACCTTATAACAACATCAACCCATGTATTAATATTTTCATATGCCGGCTGTTTAAACAAAAATACCCCATTTCTTTGATTGTCGTGGTCCTCTTTACATTCGGTATTAATAAATCTATCCCATTCGGCACGATCTTTATCATAGACAGCAGATTGGGCAGCAGAGAGGTTACTCATCGCCACTTTACTTCTCCCTTCGATATTTTTTTTACTACATCAATAGAGAATGTCATTCGAAGATCGTTTCCAAGGTGTATGGACCTCCCTCTACCTTAAAAAGTTTCTCTTTAAAATCGCGGTAGTATTATTGATTGCCGGCGCGCTAAATTGGTTCTTCCTTGCCTTATTTGATTTGAACGTGCTAGAGGCCATGTTTGGAAAAGGAGTGGCACATGTCCTATATCTTCTTGTAGGAATCTCCTCCCTCGCTATCATGTTCGATCGCGATACCTATTTACCATTCCTCGGACCCATGGTTGCCCCCTGTTCTGTCTTACAGAACCGCGAACCTCCGGGAGCGACGAAAGAAGTAAAGGTGATTGTCCCTGCTAATTCTAAAGTCATCTACTGGGCTGCCGAGCCTGCCAGTGACCACTTGAAGAAAGTAAACTCCTGGAATGAGGCCTATCAGAAATACGAAAACGCGGGTGTAACCACTGCAGGTGCTGACGGAATTGCACACCTTAAAGTGCGCGAACCCCAATCCTATAAGGTCCCCTTTATGGGTAAATTAGACTCGCACGTACACTACCGTGTGTGTGGAGAGTCGGGCTTTATGGGTCGTATCAATACCGCATATCTCAATCATGCCGGTCCTGAGGGGTTTGAAGAGCATCGATTGGATAAGAATTATACCCTTCCGAATATCGCCGATTCTGCTGCTAGTTTGTATTAATTGCATTTCTTGAAAAAAAAGATATAATTTGATGCCGAAAATTGTGGTTGGTCCATCGGGCGCGCACGCTCATCGTCCATCCACCACCATCGTTGCGAAATCGGGTGCTTGAATTGCGCCGTGTAGTGACCGCCCATATGCGACCCATGATGATCCGACACACCCCTAAGTTCATAACTCCACCCCTGCTCCGCTCCTTCCGATTCCGGTGCAAAGAACTCTGTAAAGGAAAGCATATCCCCCTGATACGGGCACGGTGTCATGATCTTTCTCCCATCATAGTTAAATCTGCGCAACGTCACAAACAAATTGGCAGGAAGTTTCCATAAATGCGTTTGAATCTTTGCTACATAGCGGCCCTTACAATGATCACATGAATATCCCTCAATCTCCGATTGTTCATTCACCTCTCCTCGAATCCACTCCATAAACGTCTGACCTTCACACGGCACTTTTAACGAATTGAATACCTCCCATTGATACGTATTATTGCTGCAATTTGTACAATGAACGGTCTTTCGTGTCATTCCAAAGAAACAATCTACGACTTTACTTGTATTCTTCGATACATACCGGTTCCACCCATTCGTTGCCAAGATTCTCATTTTTTGAACAGGTGTGACAGCTTCAGGAACCGGTTGTTCTACATATTCGCCCGTCGTCTTAATTGCCTCATGAAAATGATCCAGCAAATATACGAGATACTCATGACTGTCATTCGGAATCGGCATACCAAACGATTCATATACCGTACCTTTTACAGCCTTGCACACTTCTGAGATAAATCCAAGCGGGCGAACATAAGCCGGCAAATACGCTGACCACAATGACTTCAAAATGTCCTGATATGCCAATAAAATACGTTTATTAGAATCTGTTTCAGGTACGCTCGCTAGCTGTTCGGAAAAGGGCTGAGTCAAACAGTAAATATCCCATTCCGAACAGGCACGTAATAATTGAATGGTAGAATTGCAATAACAGGTATTACCCATATTTTGAATTCCTACTACGCCTTTCACTTGTGGATCTTTTTGCTCAGACACTGCTGCGTCCATTCTAAAAATTGAACGCGTTCAGGGCTTAAGTCATCAATTATACCAATTATTACAAATGAGTCGTCCACCCTATTCGATTATGCTATTGAACGACTTGCACTTCCATTTCCCTGAGCTCCTTTATCGCCCCACGCAGTTTCGTACGGTTCCTGATATATTAAATTATATGGTTGGTGTTGCGAATCATAACCCCTATGAAGAGATGCGTAATGAATATGAACGACATATGGGAGTATCGGCGCCGCCTTCTACACGATCTTCTTCGATTGGACGACATCATGATGAGAAAGAGGAATTCTATCGAGCGACGTACGATAATCCTCCTCCGCGCCCTGTAGGAATGGGATCTACATCAAGTAGTTCCTATGCAACACATAGTTCTCGACCTGTGGGAATCGGGTCTAGCCTGCCAGTTACTGATTCCTATTACATCTCTCCTCTTTCTACCGAGTTTGTGATTTCAAGCCCACCACGTGCACGTCAAAGCACGACACAACAGCTCATTTCTAGATTTCTGAATGGACTCATGGGCGATCCGCTTCAATCCCCTGATATTCAGTCCTTTCTGGATCAACCCGTCATCGTCCACCCTAGTGATGATCAGATTCGTGAGGCGACCTCTCTCTATTCCGCACCTCAAACATATGAGGACAATTGTACCATTTGTCAAGATTCGATTGAACAAGGTCAGATGATTCGTACGATTGATTATTGTAGCCATGCCTTTCATCAAACCTGTATTGATACATGGTTTACTAGCCACGTGTCCTGTCCTACTTGTCGACACGATATTCGAAATCAGTGAATCTAAACTAACTTCGCAATGGGCATGTAGATGAATTATAACGAACCGTCTGCATATTTAAATTATCGAGAATATAACCATATTATCTCCATTGGAAATAAATGTCCTACTGCCATGATCTTACGAGAACTACTGATCTATAAAGAGTCGTTTCCATTTGATTATGTTCCTACTACACCGTCTCTTATTCTAAAATATATACAAGATCCAACTTATTTTTTACCTAAACACGGCGAAATCCGTAATGCGGATGGAGTATGGTTCGGTCATTTTAATACATCAGATCAAGAAACCTTCCATACTTTTCATCGTAGATTTAAGCGCCTTCGAGAAATTTTATCACAACCTAAAAAAATACTGTTTGTGTATTCGAGTGAAGCAGACGTTTATAATGAAATGGGAAATCGATACCTTGATAATTATTCTGAATTATGTAAATTACAACAATATTTGGAAACAACCTATCCATTTTCTCAATTCACTTTTATGATGATCCATACCAATCGCAGTTTTACAAATACGCCTCGTATGTTTCATTATACCATAAATGTGCCTGTAGAATATCTCTCTGATGATATGAGTACCCATCTTGCCACTACATGGGAGCCGTATCGCCAGGTTCTAAAAGAACTTATAAAACGCATCTTTCGCTTATGATACGCTAAGCTCGCTCAAATCCTCTGGTAGCTCTGAAATACTTGTGGAATAGTGTGACTCAATCTCCTTGATGGTATTCAACTCATCTCCGCATACCAGATTAATGGCACTTCCCTTCTTACCATAACGACCCGAACGACCAATACGATGAACATAGTTCTCCCTCTGAATCGGCATCTCATAGTTAATAACGAGCGAGACCTGTTGAACATCGATTCCACGGGCCAGTAGATCCGTACTAATCAGAACACGCGTCATGCCCGAACGGAAATCGTCCATTCGCTTCTTTCGCTCCGCTACCTCCATGTCTCCATGAATGAACTCTAGTGTAAATCCATGCGACGACAACTGCTTTGCCAACCACTCTGCTTTCTGGCGCTTATTGACATAAATCAGCGCCTGATTGACCGTAATTTGCTGATACAAATCCAGCAGAACCGGCAATTTCCAATCCTCTCTCTCCAAACTGACATAGTACTGCTTAATGCCTTCTAGTGTTACCTCGTCGGGCGGAAGAAGAATGCGAACCGGGCTGCTCAAATAATTCTCCGCAATTTCCAATACATTCTGTGGCATTGTTGCACTAAAGAGTGCCAGGCGAGTCGCCGTCGGAAATTTGCTGTTCAGAATCGAACGAATTTGATCTGCAAATAGATCCTCCAACATCTGATCTGCCTCATCGAGAATCACATAACGAATGTGCTCCACTGTAAGTTCTCCACGACAAATCAAATCAAAGATACGACCCGGTGTTCCTACAATAAATTGGGCACCCGCCTTCAATGCATTTACATCACTTCGAATCTGATTTCCACCGGTTGCGGACAACACCTTCAGATGCATGTACAAACCAATGGCCTGTGCCACCCGCTCTGTTTGCTGTGATAGTTCGCGAGTAGGACAAATCACCAGTACCTGAGGTGCTTTTAGAGAAGGATCAACCGTTGATAAGGCGCCGATCGTAAACGCGCCTGTCTTGCCTGTACCCGATTGAGACTGTGCAAGAATATCATTGCCCTGACTCATCGGTATGATTGCCAGCTGTTGGATCCTGGAGGGTTGCTCGAAACCATAATTATAGATTCCTCGCGTCAATATATCACTTAGACCCATCTCATCAAAGGTCTCATATGCTTTTACGACTTGTACATTTGGTGTTGATTCCACTGTATCCGTCATCTCTAAAGGGAATTCGGTTGGAATCTTTATATTGACTGTTTGTTACTCCAATATTTCGATCAATTTTACAATTCGCGGGTTCAATCCATAAAAATTGATCATTTAAACCCTCTTTCAATAGAGATAACCATGGCAGACGAGGTAGCAGACTTTGAAGGAGAATACGACCAAGATGTTGTAGATGAGGAATTCGAGAATGATCTCGATGTTGTAGTTGATGATGAAGCTGAAATGAAAATGGAGATGAAACCTGAATTGAAGAAACTCTATCAACAACACCCCGAATGCATCCTCGATTACATTGAGCAAGTGATTCCTAAAATTCCACTACAAGTCCTGCCGCCTGGGGGTTCAAAAGCTGATAGCAATCATCGCACCTATCCCTTTCTAACGAACTATGAACGCACCAAAATTATTGGTCTTCGTGCAAACCAAATCAGTAAAGGTTCTGTCCCATTCATCGTTGTTCCTCCCCACATTACGGATGTACGCGATATTGCCCGACTGGAACTTGAACAAAAACGTCTGCCGTATCTTATCAAACGGCCACTTCCAAATGGAACGTTTGAGTATTGGCGATTGATGGACCTCTTATTGTTGTAAGATTGGTTTTGGCGCTGGTTCAGGACGTCGATCCGTAAATGCACGTCTGCGTTTACCCGTTTGTTTCAATACGATCAATTTACATATATTACGATATTCTAGTTCATGTAAGATGGAAAAAGAAACAGGTATATTTTTTAGTTCCAAGGAAGATCCCAACATCCTTATTTGGATCCTCGATTTAAAATTTGACGAATGTGATCGCTATATGGTCTGGTAGACGATGGAACATCAAGATTGGACAACTGTTACCTTGAAGCGCCGTATTACGGCGAAGGAGGCTCAGGCAAAGGGACAAACCATCGCACAGAATCGTGATACAGAACGCAACGAGAAAGCACGTCTATCAAAACTCGAACAAACAGATGAGGTATCTCCGCCTAAAAAGCGTGTGAATCCTGAATCGATCCAAGCCCTTATTCGAATGCGGTTGGAACTGGGTCTGACACAGGAGAAAGCTGATCAGAAATGCTCCTTTAGCCGCAATACCTTTAAAGACATCGAGTCGCATCGTTCTCTTCCTACACCTGCACAACAATCTGCTCTCCAACGATATTTTGGAATTCAAATGAAAATTGATCACATCTAAAGAGTTTGTTATTACATAATATAACATGCTCTCTTATCATTTCCATACTTATCTCCAAAAAACTAGAAATGTATGCCTGTATCGAATTAGTTCTAAGCAGACCTACTTTCCTACCTTATTTTTTCCGCAGGCTACGACTGTTACATTAATTCATTGTAGCCGCAATGCAGTAGAGCGATTACTGAATCCTGTTATTTTTCCTAATCTTTCTACGGTACATTATCTATCCGCTAACCCTGGAAAGGTAGATCTATACAATCGATTTAATAAACCGGTTCGATGGTTGTTTCCGAATCGTGATTATGCATTTTATAATTGTATGATCGAAGCTGGCCATGGACGTGTAGAGAATCGACTAATTCGTAATTATATTTATAACATGCGACATTATACAAATCGAATTGAAGTAGACCTTAATCTACCTGGTTATGGGGTCTGTACTGGTTCTGACTATCATAAACAACTACGAAGCTATTTAGAGTTCTTCTATATGCCCTCGTATCGTGATCAATATCTTCCAGAATTTTCGTTGGAAACAACCGATGTTGATCCCTTTGATTATCACCCTCATTTTGATTGTGGCGATGCATCAAACTCTCTTGATTATGTACTAAAAGAGCAAATGGAGAAAGCATTTTTTAAAGAGATTATGAAGGATTGTGAAAAAGAGGATAGAAATATTATAAAAAAATAAGAGGAATACATAGACAATTAACCGCCTTGACGCCACTCTTTGCCACAATTCAAACAGGTAATAAAGATAGTCATAGGCTCATCCGCTGAACGAGTTTGAAGTTCATAATACGTACATTCTCGTTTCTGGCAACGACGGCACTTAAATTGATCCGTTGCACGACTCTTGTTTCCTTCCAAAATCTTTTGTTCACGCTGAAGAAGCTTATCCTTGAGCGCGAACCACTTTTCAGGAAACATCTCATACGACGACATAAATGGGATTTCATACAGTGTAAATTCTCCCTCTTGAACACGAATCAACAGACGCGTATTCTTGACAGGACTTTGAGGGTGAAGATTGCTAAGAATAGAGCGTAGAATCTGCCGATAGACTTCACGAAAGGCAGGCGTTTTCCAATTTCGAGCAATGTATTGTTTTTGGGCATACTGAAATGCTGCCTCAAAGACGCCTCTCTCTAGAGAGCAAATATCCTCCTTGCTAAAGAACTCCTCTAAGAATGCAAAACTAGCAAGTGCCTGTGTACGAAGAGGATTCGACTCAGGGCCTGACTCTACTGAAATTTCTTCTTTCAGAGCATTGGTGTCCACTTTAGCATAGACTGGGGCGCGCCGGCGCTTAATGACTACAGGAGCCTCCTCTTCTACTTCTTCGTCCTTATCTGGTAACAAATCCTTTTCTGAATCACTCTCTTCAAATGCATCTTTCACCGACGTCGCATCTTCTGAAAGAATGTCATCATTATCGTCCTCTTCCTCGTCCTCTTCCTCTGCCTCTTGACAAAACGTAGTCCACTGATCCGTTGTAAACGGAATTGGATTATCCCATTCATTTGTCAATGATGCAATAATGAGAGCGTCACCAAAGAGTATCGTTCCAGAATGCGGTTCAGGAAGCTCTGTTTTATTTTCCGTACCTTTTTTACCCTTTGAATAGCCAAATACAAAGATAAGTTTATGTTCATGTTCATAAAAGCATAATTGCTCAGGCTGTTCTTTCTTTTTCAAGTATTTTTGAATCGCTTCCATGGTAAGCGTGCCATCAGAATCTAACGTCACATTTGCTTTACGAACATCTCCCTTTGTGGAAAGTGCCACGGTAGAGAGAGAAGTCATATTGGAATAATATCGCAGCACTTGCTTAAATAGCGTCTGTCTATTTATGATAGACACCATGCCATCAATTTTTGTATGGAAATCTGATGTACCGAATATGGGTGCATCGATTCGTTATTTGATGGGGGGTGATTGGTATATGGAAGATCATAATACTTCTTCTCATAGTATGCGTTATCGAAATCAGACTAGAATTCATTCGTCCATTCTGGTATGGGATGCGGAGCGAATGTCTGCTTCCTGGGTCGGCTCTGAATGTCTTGATTTGTTGTCTGTTCCCTATCATCTTATTAAGAAAGACTCTTATGCTACATTGGAACAAGTAGGACAATGGTTTAGATGTACACTTACAAAAGACGTCGAATGGACACAGGCAACACTCGAGAAAGAGTATGAAACGATTCGACGATGGCATCACACGACTCCGGATGAACTGTGTCAAATCCGTTTTTCTCATGCGAACATCTGCCCCGCAAATCTGTCGAGTCATATTCGTACATGATGATGAAAGAGGCATACGATTTTCACGAGACCAAAAAGAGACTATGAGTTCGTCGCTTTATTTGGTTGGAATCCTTCTTGTTGGATTTGTTGTTTATTATTTTATCCGAGATAAACTATTTGATAATGAAGATATTGTTGTTCTTTCCCCTGAGAACTTTACACCATCGGTTCCCGCCCCTGCTTCGATCGAGATTCGTCAGGCGCCTATCTACCCGTCCCAAGCGGTTTCTTCTTCCGGCCCCAATCCACCCAGTCAAGCGGCACCCGATGGCGAAACCGTCATCTATGGAGATCCCCAGGCAACTGACCCCTATCATCAGTCACAGGAAAGTTCCGATATTCCCGAGAACTTGCGTCACCCTGAACGTGCCTTCCGGCCCCCGCCGATGAATGACCAGACCTCTCTTGCCGTTCAATCAGGCGTGGCTAGTCATACAACGCAGGTATCGGGTGATAATTCACAGCGGTTTCAAACGGAAACGATTACTGGTGGAGGTGAATTTATGCCAGGCATCTTTGCAAATGACAGCTTTCATGATAACAGCTTTTCGTCTTTTTGAGGGTCTAAAGCATATTCACATCTAATTGATAGACATGAGTCGATCGATTACCAATACGACACCTCAATTTCAAAAACAGCGCGTTCCACGATTCCGTCGCCTAGATAATGATCATATCTCGGCCATGGAATCTTTGTTTACGAAATTCCCCTTTTTGAAGGAGCGTGTGGAGATTCATATGCCCTTTCATCGTGCCAAACCCACATTTAGCTCAGGTAGCGTGTGGCTCTGGCCCAAGTTTGACAAGCGCCCCGTTGGATACCTGATTTTTATGGATGGATTTGCCCCTTGTATCTGGTATCCTGAGCGCCAAGAAGGTATGACGTTTCGTTGGCTTCTTCCTCCTACCTTCTGCCAATCGGGGCCTACCGTGTGTTTTGCTAATATTCTGACTGGCGAGTCAGTCCTTCAAATTGAAGATTTGGCCATTTGGCAAGGAGAAGATCTATGGTCCACTCAAGTCTTCTCTGAACGTTGGAAAAAACTCAATGAGTTTTGGACCTCCCTCCCTTCCGATCAGCCTCTTCTGGCCTTTCAGCCACAAATTGTGAAGCCGATTGCGTTGAAGGATTGGAGCCTCCATTATAATTCCGCCATTTATTGGATTATTCAACCCGATCATTGTCGACAGCCTCGATGGTACTGGAAAGATACTGTCACGGTACCCGATCATCCACAGGTTGAATTTATTGCTCCCATTCTTAAACGCAGTCATGAAGTAGTCTCTACCCTTTGCGCCTATTGTACACCTTATAGCAATTCCGTTCTACCCGATACATATAGTCTTCTCTCACAAGAACAAACTTCGCTTGGATTTGCATCGATTGGTACCATTCAGTTATCAATGGATCTTCGAAAGCGATTTACTGAAAAGATTGAAGGGTTGCCTGTAGAGGTTACATGGAATGATAACTTTAAGAAATATCAAATCACGCGTATCCTTCCTGTGAATACACCCATTGCCACTGCTGGATTTTTCCATCATCTCCATTCTTCCTAAGGTTTTTATCGAGTGTATAGAATAGAATGGCACGTAGAAAATGTGCGACTCGTAGAAAACCCGCGCGTCTCCGACGTCATCGTGGTGCAGGATATTCAGTTACACCTTCCACATATGTGTCGGCTGGAAACCCTGTTTACCAGGCTTATTCGGGGGCAGGAAAGGATTGTGCGAGCAACTCTTTTGAGCGTCCTGGATTCATCTCAAATTATACAGGTCGCGGCGTGCCCGGTATGAGTGGCGGTTCCCGTCGCAAATCTCGTGGCGGATACGTTCCAGCGGTTGCCCCCCTTCCTGGTTATTTTCCGGATACAACCGGTGTGGGCGGAACGGTTGCCCATCCTGGACCAAGTGCCCCTGGTGTACCCGCACATGCCGCTGTTTCTCCTAATCCGAATACACCCGCGGATGTAGGCGTAAAACAGACAGGCGGTCGTTATGAATCGAACGTCGGTTCGCCTTTGGATCCCGTTCATGCCATTGGAATGAGCGGATATGCGCCAATCAGTAGTATTGACTGTGAGCGTGGAACATCGAATCCCCTGAATCCGAATCCAGCAGGCATTCAACAATTAACAACATTGCCACAACGCGGAGGCGCAGCACCCCCGACTGTTGCAGTTGGCGCAGCGGATTCCATGCGTATCTATGCCCCGACAGCAGGATACAGCCATGGATTTCAGACGTTTAATGGACCCAGTAGCGCAGTAGGAGGTTTAATGTTGAATACGCCTTATGATGCCCGTGCCTTTAATCAAGCATGCAACAAAACAGGCGGCGGTGCCGTTGCTGACGGTGCGGCGGCCTATTCTTCATTAGATGCGAAGGATATTACCGGTCGTGGAGGATTTGATGGATCAAAGGGCCTTCTTCCGATGAAATATGGCGGAACTCGTCGCAAGAGTCGTAAACAACGTAAACAACGCAAGAGTCGTAAGGAGCGCAAGTAATTTATGACGATCTTAATAGAATGCCAGGATATAGTGACGTACCAATGCTACAGTCTGGTCCATCAGTATATAGTAATGTTCCAGAATTAGAAGTAGTTGGTCATACCAATTCTGGAAATATTCCAAACGTGACCAAATCTGAAAATATTGCAGAAATTCAAGAAAAAAATAGAAGAAAAATGGTAAATAGCATTATTATCAATATTGTAGGAAGACCTTATCAATTAGTACCAATGCCTAAACAAAATACATCGATTAAACCCCCACTAAAACGCGGAGGTAAAACTCGTAAGGGGGTTCATAGAAAAAATAAGAAGCATACACTTCGCAAATTACGCAAGTAATTGATTCCATATTTAAAGGATTCTATCAAATTAAATATATTATGTTTGATCTATCCTTATTGGTATGTAGTGTAATTAAAAATGTAGAAAATAAATTAGATGAAAATATTCAACGCGTTCATCAACTAGGAACACATTTTACTGATTATAAAATTGTAATTTATGAAAATAACTCTACTGATGGTACAAAAAATATATTGGAATCCTATCGTTCCAATCCGCATATGACTGTTATTTCAGAAGACATTCCTGATTATTTTATAGAGGAAAATAATGTAGTATGGACCTATAAAGAAGTAACAGGCAGTGATCATCATTGTCGAATGGAACATATCTCTAATGCCAGAAATAAATTGCTTCGAGAAATAAGAAAATCAAAATATAAATCATTTTCATATGTCATGATGATTGATTTAGATGCACATTACTGGGATATTAATGGTGTACTAGATAGTTTTTCAAAGAAAGATCAATGGGATGGGGTAGTTGCTAATTCCACTGGAGATGCCACTTCATTTGGATATTATGACTATTTTTGCTTGCGACGTACAAATCAACCGTTTGGCCCTGACATGCTAGGAGAACATTTTTGGGAAAAAACACATAATTCTAAATTTGTTATAACAAGTGACGATCTGATACCAGTCTATTCTGGATTTAATGGAATTGGTATTTATAAAAAAGAAATTTTAGATAAATATAACTATGATTTTCTAGTAAATGAAGAAGTAAAACAATTTTATGAAACCTATCTTAAAACACACGACGTTCCTGATTACCTTCGTTCTATTATTTCAAAGCCCTGCAATCCATTTAAATATGGACATATGGATCGCGGTATCTTTTGGAAATCAAACAGTGGATATAAAGGAGAAATTATTTGCGAACACGTTCCTCTTCATCTAGCAATGTATAATCATAACTATCGATTAGTTGTAAATCCACGAATGATATTCAATGTAAGATGAGTTTAAACAAAATACTCGATTCTTATAATAAAGATGGATCAATTTACCGACGAACGAAATCTGATCCATATCCGTATTCAGCAACGTAACGGTAAAAAATGCCTGACACTGATCTATGGAATAGCTGCCGATCTTGATCTACATAAAATCACACGATATCTTAAAAAATACTATTCTACAAACGGAAATGTTATAACTGATCCACAATATGGAGATATTATTCAATTGCAGGGCGATCAGCGTAAAAATGTATACGACTCCCTGATCGAATGGAAGATCGCTGAAAAGGGTGACATTCGTGTTCATGGTGGTTAGATATGCGATTTAAAGAATCAAATTCAACTTAATCCACTCCTTGATTCCCTTATGATACTTATTCAAAATCTGATTAAGACCCTCCATGTTTGATGTCTGATTCGCTGCATCACCTTCTTGTTTAATTAAATATAACGTATGATACACTACTTGTAAGATATTGGCATCATACACCGAAATAATATGCTCAAATACTTCGTCGATGTTCACCTTATTTTTCTCTACATCGACGATGTATTCATCTACCAAAATTTTATCATTATTGTACTCCAATAAATTTTTATACATTTGAATAACATGTATGACGGTATTTGCATCTGTAGAACTGTAGGTCTTAAATAAATTATTGAGACCATCGATTGCCATACTTGTAACCAATTGATAAAGTTCAACAGAAAGAGGACTCTTCTTATTAGAAGTAGGATTATACCATTTAATAAAACGTTTGATCACCGAATAGAGAAAATAAAGATCGTCTTTCTTGTCTGAATGGTACCATCTAGTAATGGGTTGAATAATGGTAGGAGGTTGAACATATAAAATGTTCTCTTGAATTCGAAGTTTGGTTCCGATCGGACAGATGCCGAGCAATGCCAATTGAATCATCGCTTGTAACGGTTCCAGAATGGTATCGATCTTATCTTTTTGTCTATTATACGTTAATGCGTTATAGATCATATTGAATGAGTTAACCGGCGGTGAACTCATTTTATTACTACTGTACCGCCGCCTTATTTTAGGCTAGTTCTTAAAATCGAAATAGAAATCCCTCCTCCGCCTTTTCCTCTTTTTCTTCCGTTTTTCTCGGACGATTGCTATGCTGGATCGTATATTCACATTCCTTATAAAATCGCTGTCTAACAAACCATCTTCGCCGATGACACTCGTGAGAATCAATAATATCAATAATGTGCGGTGCTACTTTTCGTTCCTCGATCCGCTGACGAAAGATTCGACCCGTTGATTGTTGAACACTCTTTCGAGGTGTTGCAAGAATTACTGTATTGAGCTTCTTTACACTAAAGGCCTCGCTTGCCATCTGGTATGTTGCGAGTAAAATCTGACACGTTTCTGCATTTTCATCAAGTTTCGACTGTTTCATGCCTCCAATATAGTACCCATGAAGATATTGAGTTTCCTTGAGAGCTTTCTCAAACCATTCCAGCTGAGAAATTCGATCGCTCAAGATCAATAGGTATCGATCCTTATCATTTGCATACTCTTTTATAATTTCCATAATTTTACGATTTCTATCTTCAAACTCTGCCACTTGATTCAATAGTTTAGCTGTCACTGTCTCGCCTCTCCAATTGGTGGGCACATCGTTGTACACTGGATCTTCTGAATCAAACCAGATGGCTTTCACCACCGCGTCCTTATCAGGGGCTCGTTGTGTATTTTTATAAACAGGCTCACCCAGAAAGGCCTCAAATACACATGTTAGCCCATCATCACGATCGGGTGTAGCTGAAAGACCCAACATATATTTTGTCTGGATCTTCTTCAATGCCTGGCAAAAATACGACGCACCCAGATGATGACATTCGTCAAAAATTGTAAATCCATATTGATCGAAAAATCCATCTGGAAATTCGCGACGACAGATCGTTTGGATCATGCAAATGGTAATATCATACTTTTCTGCATCGATCTGTGCTTTATTGGATTGAAGAATTCCCACTCGAGCTCCATCAATGAAATTCTCAATTTCTGCCTTCCATTGATTCATTAAAAATTCTTTATCCACCACAATCAAAAAACGCTTTTTAAGTTGAACTGCCAAATAAAGTGCCATAAAGGTTTTACCATATCCACAAGGAACACAAATCAGACCATTGGCACCTTTCTCCAAAAAGGTGGCGATGATTTCTTTTTGAAACGCGTGAGGCGGAAAGGTGGTGCGAAAAGCAATCGAATCCAAAAAAGGGAGTCCGTCCGATACAATATCCGCTTCCGGTTCACCAAATTTCTTTTTTCCCCATTGACGTGGAACATAGAATCTAGTTTTGGACTCATAATAAATGGGAAAGCTCGGAATCATCTTTTGAAACTTATCTAAGACCTTCGGTGTCATTGTAAGATCCGCCCGCAGTTGTTGAGTTTGCCGCTCAGTCAAGAATGACTTTTTGATTGCATACCCCTTTGAGGTGATGACACGATCTTTATCCTGTACTGACATTCGTCTTATAATATATACGTGATTATGGTTTAGATCCCATATTAATTTATCGATACGATACAGAGGAATGTTTCAGACCGAAATCTACTATTTTGTGGTACTCGCGGTACTTATCCTATCCACACCCTTCTTACCATCAGGGCTATTATTTGTATTAGATAACTTATTTGTACGGCTAGGAATAGTTTTATTGTTACTATATCTTATTAATATTGGCCCTACGGTGGGAATATTTGGACTAATCGCGATCTCCTTATTGTATTTAGAGCGCAACCGCAGAAAAGTCGGCGCAGCTCTTGACAAACTCGATAAGATGGACGCCTATCGTGTAGTACAGGCTACCGTGGAAGAGGCAACTACACCACAAAAAACGGTTCCAGTGGTTTCATTTAACGAACCCATTCCCGAGATGTCACCTTATATTCCAGAAGACGAATCCTGTGACATTACCAACTTTGAGCCTGTTGCTCCCACCATCAATCAAAAATCGGTTCTGACCACGGTGTATCCATTGGCATCGAATCAAAATGGTTCCGCAGCAGGTTCTCAAGAACTATATGAAAAAATGGGCTTTGGACATCTTTCGCATGTTGAGACATTAGGAGAAACCTCGTAATGATGTTGCATGTAGCCTAAATAAAATCACAACTATTTATCTAAATGAGCCTTGCTGCCTATTTAGATAAATATCAAGTGACTGACTATGAAGGTAATTCGGGTGAAATCTCTGCACAAACAAATCGATTGATCGAATTGTGTTCAAATATCGAATATAAGAACATTCTAGAAATTGGGTTTAATGCCGGTCATTCTGCTCATACCTTTCTCTCTCATTCCCTCGCACACGTTACCAGTTTTGATCTCAATATCCGAAAAAGCGTAACCTATGGCAAAGAATATATCGATCAAAAATTTCCTGGCCGACACACCTTGATCCTCGGTGACAGCACAACAACGATTCCTGAATTCCATACGGCAAATCCAGATAAAAGATTTGATCTGATCTTTATTGATGGAGGTCATACCTATGAGATCGCGACAGCCGACATTATGAATTGCAAAGCCCTGTCACATGCCAATACAGTCGTGGTCATAGATGATATAATTTTATCAGAGGAACATCAAATGGAATGGTCACGTGGGCCGTCCAAAGCATGGTTAGACGCTATTATTTCACGTCATGTTGCATATACTTGTGCCGAAATCTATGCAGTAGGGCGTGGAATGAGTTGGGGGACTTATAATTGGACATCACTCTGTTCAATGGTTCGATCCACATAAAACGCCTTTGCCACTTCCGCAACATTAATATTTTTATTCAAATCCATTCCTTGATCTCTCCAATTCGGCTTAGTAGCATCTAGAAATCGCTCCATTGATGCCCGTGTATAGGCCACACGATGCATTCCCGTTGTATCCATAAATCCAACGGCAATCTGAACTGGCGTATTGGCTATTGTTTGAACAAGACTTTTGGTACAATTCGTTCCAAAACACGGGAACTTCTCCATTTGTTGCTGATTCCAACAACTGTCTAATGAGTTCATATTGTCGTCCATCTTGGAATAAATCGTACACGTCGGCTGTTTTGCATTTCGGGGTCCCGTGAGTGTTGCATTCAACGGGCCATTGGTGCACCCTTTCACCTGCTTGGTCGAATCTTCAAAATAAGACGGAAGTGACGGGGGGCATTGTTCTTGTGCTTTTTGTTTGTAACCTGTTGTAATTAATGTAGTACATTTTGGCATAGTATCCGTTTCTTTGCCATTTAAGAGACATACGTCTTCGCTCATGCATGTATTACCCGCAATCTCTCCTTTACAACATGCCGTATTTCCATTGGATAGATGATAAGATTGGTAACCGGGTGGACACGAATAGAGATACGCTTCATCTTCCACATCATTCGTAAAGGGTTCTGCCGTAGACTCTTGGTTACGTGCATACACTGCCAATAATATCATAGCAATACCGATGATCAGAATTGATAGTTCGAGAATCATCCTAGTTATTACTATGTTTTTGTAATACGGCTAAAAGCAAACATCACTATACCACCAATGACCACTACTGCAGCAATCGTTCCTACCATTCCTTCAATATCCGATATGGTCATACTCGTTGATGCATTTTTGGAAGATAGCTCTGTTCCACTCGATTCAGACGGCATGGGTCCTCCGCTCTTGATTACATCATCCAGACATCGACCGTCCGATACTTGTACATAATTTCCATTCAAATCGTTTAATTGATCAAACGGTACGCATTTGTATTGACTTACCGTTGGACAAGTACCTTGTGCTACTTTTGATAGTTTAGAGGACGCCGATACAGATGACGGAAGACGTGGCGGCTTGCTAAAATATTCAAATCGATTTTTAAAATCATCCGTACAAGTGGAAAGGGGTGTCTTATACATTACACCATTCGTATCCAGCTGATTTACCTCTTTATTGCCATTGTTATTACGTGTATACGATCGTACAGTTGCATCTCCACCACGCAATCCGGGAGGCAATTGATACGTAGATAATGATTGTTGCAATAGAGTAAATAACTGTTGATAGTTCGACATATGAACTCCATTCGGAAATACAACTACAAATAAACTATTCGAATGAACGGTATGGCTCGAATCCACTGTCTCAAAACATGTTCGATATCCAAACGATGTTTGACTGGTATCCGTTGGAGAAGAATAAAATAGAGATTCTAAGCTTGGAATTGCCGTAGTAGTTATATCTTGATGAATCACCTGTTCTAAGTAGGCACCATGATTTGAAGTTGTCTTTTCATAAATCGGCAAACAAAGTAACAGTCCCGATAATTCAGATAAACTCGATGGTGATGAATTTGCCGAAAAACTAAGAATTAACTCTGCTTGTGGCGTATTTGTATTTCCTGGAAGATTATATCCCGTGTGAACAGGTGATACTATCTGTACATCCGCTAAGCTGTATTTACGATGTTCAAACGTGCATGTATTTTGGGCGGATTCATCGATACGATTTCCTACCAATGATGGGGGCGTTGTTCTTGGCCCAAAGGAAATCATAAGAGGAGATTGATGTACCGTAATGGTTGCTAAATCGGTTGATGCGATCGGTCCGACCAATTGAATCAACCCCGTATTGACATCAGCAGGGCAAAACATCTGACCTTCTCTAGAAAAAATTATTGACTTCCTGGCATCAACGATAAATACGATTTAGAAATATAGCGTACCTGTGTATAACCAAGTGCATGTAACATCTCTGCTGCTAACTGAGCACGACGATCACCATTCGAATAAACTAAGATCGGCGACTGTAAACTTTGAAGTCCTGATCCGATCAAAAATGGAACCTCTTTTTTCAATTGATCTACCGCGATCGGAATAGAGTTCGGATAATATCCTAACTCTTCGCGCTCTTTTGGAGTACGCACATCGATCACTAATCGAAATCGCATCGATCTCGCCTGATCGATCGTCGCTTCCAGTGTTGGCACTGCATAATGCATGAATTCGATCTTTTGATAGACGACATAGAGCATAACACATAACACAATGGTCATGCAAATAATTGCGCCGCGAGTCGCCATTTCTATATGATTCCTGGAATATATTTGGGACCATCAAATCGATAAATATTGGTTTTACCCTCCTTGTGAAGAGCATCGATCTTCACGGTCTCTCCTGACATCACCTCTTGGCACCCCACATCGTCCATGCAATCACGTCGTTGAAATTGAACCGGTACCGGTACAGGGTTGTACGTATCGGTACGCGTATAATAATTCCATCGATCACTTCCTCCTGTTGTTCGTCGACCGTATAGAGGCAATACCTGATCGCCTGCATTAATAATTCCAACTGATTGAAAGGATTCGGGTAAACCTTGTGTCGGAATGTTAAAGGGAAGAGATGACAATCCGCCACGCGGAGGAAACTCAGGGCGCGTCACCCAATCACGTAACGGCTGCGGAGCACGATCATACCGTGAATCTCCTCCTTGTTGAATCATCATCGTAGGCGGCATGGAATGAGAAGTAGAGGGAGGAATAACAATCGTATGGGGCTGCGGCGCTTTCATCAAATAAATAACAATTAGCATTAGAAGGAGTCCAACCGCAAAGACGAGAAGAATGCCCTCTGATAAACAAAATACGCCTGGTGGACAAGTACCGCGTGCCATGACTCTATTGATGTGTGATATTCTCCAATCATTTGATGTCGTTTCTTAAAAAAGTCGTCAAATAAATTATAACTTAAATTGCATTCCTGAACCATTTCCATTTGAACCGCCACCAAACATTCCTGAAAAGGTCTGCAATAGTTCCTTTCCATCGGCTAACACAGGGCGCATCTGACTCAACATGCCCATCAGGCTCTTCTGTGTTTCTAATAACTTCTTGGTATCATCTGTCATGGCTCCAATGGTATTCGAATCAAACGATTCCATCGCCTTCATAATCGTTTTTCCTGCGTCCAACTTCGGTCCACCCATGTTCTCTGAAGGCATCTGTCCCGTCTTAAATAGCGTACCTGTTGCTGACTTCCTTTCCTCGTCTTCCACTTCCTTATCCGATTTATTTCCTGTTACCGCACTGGTAACCGCTTTCACTTCGTCTTCATCAACTTGATTCTTGGTTTGAGCCGTAGATGCAGACGAGCTATTCGATGGCGCACCATCACTCGATGCACCAGGGGCCGTATCCTGAAATCCCTCAATCGATGGATTATATACGCCGGCTGGCTCTAGCTTGTGGTCCATTAAGGAATGTGATTTCTGATGATACTTGGCCGACATATCTCCTACGCGTCCCACAATCTCATTATTTGGATTCGCAAATGGCTCTAATTGCTTCAAATACGGCTTCAAAAATACTAAATAGAACAGTGCAAATAACACGCTAGCAACGGCGACCAATTCCAGCTGATCCACAAAGGCAGCCATCAATAGTCCAATCGAAGAACAGAAGAGCAGACCTGTGATGCCGCCGTATACGGATACATAGAGGGCGGTAACACACAATAATGCCAGTGAAATATATTGTGTCGTTTGATTGAAGTTCATTTCTCCTATTTGCTTCGTAAGAAAGTTTTATTAGACCACCATCAATGGGACCAACACTTTCTGAATAAACCAAAATAGAAATCCACCAAACAAGGACTTTACTGCCAAGCCTGCCGTAGTAACATCACCGCCAATACGCAAGAGCGAGGGTAAATAATGTCCAATCAATACATTTAAGAATGGTAAACTAACGACAAAGATAATAATAGCAACAAGAATCGGTTGTTTGATTTGCGACAGAATATCAGAGTACATATTACCCTTTGTTTCTAATAAGGTTGGTGGAGGCGCCATGACTTGGGGCGAAACATTCGCGAAAGACGAGCCACCATGTGAATAACTGGGTGCGTGCATAAGATTCGCAAAATCAGCAGTAGAAGGATAGTCCTTTCCAATCATGTGTGCCGTAGCCGTCGCTGGATCCGTCGCCATCGGATATGTCGAATTTGGATTAGGAGAATGAATCATTCGATTTCCATTACCGGAAGGTGGCGGGGGAGCAGTCATGATTGGATTGGAAGAACTTGGCATGTTCATATCTGCCAGAATCTTATTTACCAAATCATCATCTTTGCTCAATACCGGGGATTTTCCATCGAGATCACTAAGAAGCGTACCTGCACTTGCCATTTCTTATGAAAATGATAGAAATCCTTTAGGGGAAACTACTCGCATGACAGAATGGGGGTGCCGCGCGAGGCAAAAGAAGAAGAGGGGGTTGTTGATAGTCGTGCGGGACATTCACGAAATGCTTCAATTGCACCAGATGACGGGCATTCCACTGTTTCCGTTTTAAACTCATAACACTTCTCTCCTAGTCGATATACGAACTGATCAAAGTCTTTCTCCGACGGCGCTTTTTTCACATTACAATTGGGACCAGAACAAACGGGACGTATGATACAAATAATACCAATTCCTAGCATAAAGCTAAAAAAGATATTGAATTTGTCATCGTGTAATAATTTGAGAAGGTTCATGTTTCCTGATTACTCCTCACTCTATTTTCTGGGTACCGAGTAAAGATGCTCCATCACCTTCGTGCCATTCCACTGTTGGCAGGGGTTGTCGTTGGTATCATTGCAATCTTATGCATCAAACCGGAAGAGACGGTAGTCTATAAATATCCGCACCCAGACACCGCGGATAAAACGATCTATAAAGATAGGAACGGTGTGTGTTATCGTTACCATGCCAAGAAGGTAGATTGTGATAAGCATCAGGATAAATTAAAGGATTTTCCGCTGAGCAAATAATTATTGTGGCGCGGCAGGACGCATTGCCACACGGGGTCCTTTACGAATAATCGATGGCGTGGATGCGATAGGCGCGGCCATTGCAGACACTTCTGGCATAGGCGCGGCCATTGCAGACACTTCTGGCATAGGCACGGCCGCCATTGATGCAGCAGGAATATTGGGTAGGAGCATCGGTTGATTGGGGGTAAGATCGCCCAGCGTCATTCCGCTTGTAGTAGATACGGAAGGTTCTAACGTTACGGCAGTATCCTTCTTTGCAGCCGATGATTTAGGCTTACTACGTTTCGGCTTAATGGATTGAGCCATCAATTGACCACGTTCCTCTAATAACAAATCACGAATCTTCATCAACGACTTTCCAAGTAAATTCTTACCTGTCCATGTTGCCTTATCTTTTGCCTTTACATTATCTAATGATAGACCAATTCCAATTTGCATATCATTTGGTTCATAGGCCCCAATCACCGATGGCGAGGGGATATCCATTAATCGCTGTGCCAGTTCTGGGTATTGTTTGAATTTGAGCACATTCACCATGTTGATCAAATAGTTCAACTTCTTATCCCACTTCGATTGATTAACGTCTCTTCCTCCTGTCACATCATCGATCGAATATCGAATGTCAGATCCCGATTCGGCTGTTTGAAATTGCGCGGCTCGTTCCTCGTCGCCAAATTCCCTTGCTAGTTCTGCAAAGATCGCATGGCGTGCCGATGGATAGATACGTTCTTGAAATGGGATCGAAACCGGCCAGCTCAATGCCAGGAATCCATACGGATTGGCATCCATGTCCTGATCAGAAAACAAAACGATCACTTCAGGTGCAGCCTGTGCCGCTTCCGCTGCTTTTGCCTCTGCTACACTGACCATCGGAGGAAGAGCCACATCACCTAAACGTACATATTGCTCCTGTAATGTAAATGGGCGAACATTTGAAAAGGCAATCATATAAGGAAATACACGCGTCTCTTGAAGTTGATCAAAGTCAAGTTCACGAATTTTGATTCCGCCTTCTCTGTGCACGGCTCGCATCGGGTACCTTATTTTCTGAAGAGCAGTATCCGCCTTTTGTACATCACGATTCAATATTACAATATCAGAAGGACGTGTCGAGCTATCTTGTAATGCCTGATAGAGTGATCTTCGGGTATCTTCAAATGTGCGATTGGCAAGAGAAATATTATTCAAACGTTCTTGTTCCATCTCTTTAAATTCTTCATGTGTCGGTGGGCGATACGTGGGAAGAACAATTGTTTTTATTAACTTACCTTTTTTGTCGTACTCCACTAAATTACCTTGTTCGTCATATCTAAAGAGGTCTGGTCTCTTTGAACGGCCATCGTAAAAACGGTGAAGTTCGTTTATATTCGGCTCCGCCATATCTCTATTGTACAAGATGAATTTGAAATGTTCCTGTGATACGGGCGTGTATGTTCATAAATGATTAATTTCTTGTAGCGAAATAGTCATGTCCAACGAAAGTGTCAGTATCAATGCATTATCCATTGCGATTCCTGCAGCCGTCTTCTTATTTGTCAGCGTATTAATACTCTTTGAATTTCAAAAGTCAATTCCTTCCTTTACTGCAGTATTATGGATCGGTATTCCGATTATTGCATTTTTGCTAACGGCTGGTATGAATTTAGTGTCACAATACATGTATTGTCACCGTGTAAATAGTGGAAAGGCCCTATTAGGCAGTATACCGTCTGTATTTGCCGTCTTGATTGGATTAGCGGTGTCTTCTTTTTCAATCTGCCGTATACCGGTAGTTTCGATTGTAGAACCTCTCTTAAAAAAGACACCTGATGCTAAACCGGGCTGTTGTCCACCCCCATCTTCACTGGAAACGATAGAATCTGACTTTCCTATAGTATCCGGTTTATCTTATGGATTTTATTTGTTCTTTTCGATGCTGTTTGGTATCGTCTTTGGTAGTGGAATCGCGGTAGTATGTTAATCCACCGTATCGTTTTGATCAAGATTATGATAGACAAGATTTGGAGCCTGAGGTCCAAGATAGATGTATTTTGGACTACCGTTCTTCATGGTTTCATTCGTATCCAAAATATAATATCCTTTCTTCATATCTTCCATTGACGTCGGCTTCTTTTTGGGAACATTTGGAGGAACCGGCGACATAGCCTTCATTGAGACATTCTCGGGTTCAATCGTATTATTAGAAACACTTACTTCCGTATTCACATTCACTCCTCCTAGACCGGTATGACTTGCAATAACAAGAATAATTACATAGGAAAGAATCGCCCATAGAATGGAGAATAGCCAAAATGGCATCCAGGTATAATGTGCCTTGCTTCGACCTAGTCCAAACTCTTTCCAATTTCCCTCTTTTGAAAACATAATTTCAGGTTTGAGGGTCAGAATGATCGAAATGCCTAATAAGTACAATAATCCCGAATAGATGAGAAGGGACATTCCTTATTGTTCTTAATAGAAAAAAACATGGTCTAGATTTACTCCCCGTCATCATTTTGCTCATTATGGTCATATCCATTTTCCGCGTCGTATTCTTCGTTATCATATTGATCTCCGAACTCGTCCATATTTTGATTCTGTCGTTCACCATGACCGGGAAAATCAATCATTCCTGCATCAATTCGCTTTTGACGCTCCAAATCATAATAGTCCTTATTATACTCATAAATAAGCTTCGTACCTCCCACTGCCCATTTACCGATACCCAATCTCTTATTAATCAGCTCTACTTGACGCTCTTCATCGCTTTTTTTGTTAAATTCACGAACGACATTTACGCGCTCCTTTTCTTCGCGATCTGCAATAAGACTCTTTAGCTTCTCTTGATCATAGGCTAAGAACTCGTCATTATACTTTTTTAAGCTTGAAGCAACCATACGAAGCAAAAACTTGATTGATACATCTTGAACAGTCTCCATCGCACCTTGTTGACGTATATCTTCTCCTATCATCTGTGATGACATCTGCGATCCTCTTACCTTATTGTTGGAAGATGCCTGCCATGCACCAAAATCGATTTCTGCACCTGGAATATGAGATGCATCTAATAATGTAGATAACGGTCCATACAGAAATACCTCTTGAATATAGAATAATGCACGATCTCTTCCTGGAATAACACTCGGGCGGATTCTTTCCATAAATGGCAATAGAGCTGAATACTGTGCAAGGCAATACTCTATCTTTTGTAATGCGAAACGTATTTTGCCACCTCCAATGAGCCCTCGATTTGAAGTAAGAAATAATAACTCTGCATCAATCAATGGTTTTAGATCTTCATCAACATGTGTTTGTGACAATGCATTTGACATTTCAATCGGAATTTTGAAGGATTCAGAAGAAAAATTGGAGGCAATTCGTTGGAGGGGGGTAATAAAATAGGCTTGAAGTACCCTAAAAAAGTCAACCCATGTTAATTGTGAAATGCGTTCTAAATATGTCTGATACTTTACTACCGTCAAACGTGCGCGAATCAATTCTTTACAAGAAGAGGACACATGAATTAGCTCACTGGCTGCAATCGTGAAATCATCTGCGACTGCATCGGGGTGATTCAGTTTCATAAACTGTTCTGCCGTTTTACCCATTATTGTTTTCCAATTCTCCACCGGCGCCGGCTCAAGTCGAACTAGTTCTTCCATACATTTCTGAACTGTTGTAATTTCTCGTACTTTGACTGGCTCAACACGATTTACTTTATGAATGTTATCCAATAATTCTGTAAATTGCACTGTATTTGTTTCTACACCATCCAAAGCAGCCTTTCCTTCTTTATCACTATCCATAATGGACGGGTGTGTAGGAAATTGAAATCCACACCATAAACATTGGTTCGTAACACCAGGTTGATGGGAATATCCAACACGTGGGCCTGTAAAGCAACACTTTAAGAATAAGCGATAATATAGATCCTTATTGGGTTCCGTCACGCCGGCTTCTGCACTACGAGGTACGAATACTGTTAATAGAGACTGCCCTTGAGAATGAGGAACAAGGGTACGATGACGAATATCAGGTAGTTCTCCAAGCGATTTCCAATAGGACCCTGGTTCACTTACCTTATTCATACAACATGTTGTTTCAGAGAATGTCGAACCTCTTATTAACATCGCTGTTCGTTGTGCAATGGCATGAGCGTGACGAATCCATAATGTGACAAGTGCTGCCCGCGCACGTTCATTTCCGAGTGCTTCTACAACCTCTTGTGAGATCACCTGTTTGGCGGCATCTTCTGGTGAAATGATCATTTGTTCAGGAAGAAAGGTAGCAGGAATGGCATCTCTGGTTCGACTTCCATCTTCTGAAACAGACTTACCAAATACATGAAGAAGATAACGACGCTTCTCTTCCAATTGTGCTTGAATGATATCTTGACTAACAATTCGCTTTATGATTTTCTGCATAGAAATGGCAATACCCGTTTGACGCTGAATATCATCTGCAATCGTTTGATACGCAATAGACCACGGTAGTTCTTTCTTTCGGATTGATGAAATGGCGCATGCAACGTACTGAATGCCTTGTTGACTCGTTTCATCTGTCTCAAGTGGATATCCTTCAAACCCTGGTGATTTGCACCCCTTTAGGGCATAACGAACCACATATGCTGGAATTTTAGTCTGGATCTCAAGTAATAAATATACCGCAGTTGAATTAATCATATCACGTGCTAATGCAATTTCGTAATCCGGCATTCGGCCTTTTGATTTCTTTTGATCTGCTGCATAACTTTCACGTGATGGAAAAATATCGATCCGACTCTGTGCTCCTCGAATCACATTACGATATCCCACAGTATCCAACTGAATTCCTATACGTTCTGAAAGTTCACGCACAATATCATACACAGCAGATTGATCATCACTTAGATTCATTTGCTCTTTAGGAGAGGTTTCTATAGGGGCACTTGCTGCAGTATCAAGTAGTTCATCTTCGATCATATCTTGATCAATGAGAACAGCACGTCCCGATTTTGGTTTTCCATTATCATCAAACTCCATGTTATTATCAAAATCAAGATCGCGTATGGTCTGGCCACAATTTCTGCAAATGTACTTTCCTTGGAATTGTCCGCCTGCAAACATTAATACGATCTCTTTTTCTAATGTATCTTTCTCCTTCGGATTCAGATAAGCCTGCAGTTGTAGACGTTCGTGGCAACATAATAAATGCTCTTTGCACCGATTGCAGTCGATCCAGTTCTGATTGCGAGCACCTTGATACATACGAAATACTTTTGTGAGTTCATAAAATCGTTCTGAGTCATCGTGTAATCTTCGAACACTAACCAGATCCGATACATGATTGCATGGATTCTTTCGCGGGCGCTCTCCTGTATGTTTCTCAATATAGTTCATTTGTTGATCGATCAATAATTGATTATGATAGATCGTTCGATTTGCATCAATAAAGGCTTTGCCCATCTGTATAGAATTCTTACCCGCTGCAATTTGAAAATAGCTAGGGTATGTTTTCATTAAATGGATCACTTTTCCTAGATCGGACGCCGCAAGCGATGGATTTTTATCTTCATAATCTTGCAATATACGCGCGAGAATGGGTTGACGTTGTATCTCCTCTAAAAAGGCTGGGCTCTCCAAAAATGGATTGGGTTCTCCCTCCTTGGCAGGGGTTGCCGCAATCTTCTCACGTAATTCTGCCAAACTAGATAAAAGCTGTGATTGATATGCCTTTACCTTTTCCAGTAACATTTCCACAAGATCCGAATTTAACTCCATATAATCCATTCCATATTGTTCCAATACATGAAAGGTATCTCCTAGACCAAGCGAGGGAACGGTCATTCCTCGAATGTAGTCCACTAATGGAATGTTTCCAAGAGCACTTCCTACCGCGTCCAATAATACAATATTGTTTGATGTCGCGCCTAATTCTGTTGGATTTCCTAACTCACGAAGAAGCATTTTCATTGTCTTGGGAGGGAGTTGACTGCGACCACTATCTATCGCGAGATGGGTGGAACGAGTCTTACCAAGATAATTGGCAGCCTGAATGGGGAATAAGAGATACGAATTCATCGTCGCCTTCTCTTCTTCTAATAATGCAACCTTTCGTGGCTCTATTTTTCCACCTTTACGAAAGGTAGCCGATAAGGCACGTTCCATGCCAAATGGTATCTTATAGAAACTAGGAGGAGATTTCTCATCGTGACTGGGAGTATATCCAGGAAGAGTTGGTAAACTATCTGAAGATTCAGGAGGATTCATTCGAAAGAAATCAGAATCGGCCAATGCCTTCCATAGAGGCTCCTCTCTGCCATTATTTTTCCATGGGGAATAATATGTATCTAAGATCGTACGCTGATCTTGCCACTCAGTAACAATTTTATCATGTCCTTTCACCTTACTGGATACCAATGTACTAATCTTTTCATTCATTTGTTTCAATTCCCATTTAAAATCTACAAATTTAATATTCTCTACCTCCTTTCTTTCTTCGAGAATATCGATCCCATTAACTCCATATTCCTTCTTTGAAATACTAAGAACTGGACGACCCAGTGGAATATGAGCACGTTGAATAAGTTCAACGAGCGTAGATGCAGATAACTCCTTAGCACCGTCAATCTCGCCTGATTTCTGATATGAAATGGTGGATTGCTTCAAATAAAATAATGTTTCTACCAAGGTTCGAATCGAACGTAGCGCATATTTATCATTCTGAAGACTTGGATCCAAACTGGACAGGAAATCATTTAATGCATCGATTCTCTGAATGTTATCAGGAATACGCTGTTTATAGGAAGCAGCCTCCTTATACACCTCTGATTTCACCACTTCGATCTCGCCCACATCTTCGAAATCAAAACCAATGTCGTCGATTACTTCAGGTTCTTCCTCTTCTTGTTCTTCTACCTCTTCTTCATCGTCCACGTGTTCTTCTGAATATACTATGGGACGAATACGAATTATCATAAATTCACCATGTTTTTCCGAAGGAATACCTATAAAGTTAAAATTTAATTCTTCTGAGTGTTCTTCTTCTGGATCTTGAATTACGATCTTATCGTTATCTTTATCGACTTCCAGAACCGTATAGGTTTTATATGGTTTTCTGTCTTGATCAAACGTATCAATCACCTGTTTGACACGAAAATCTTGCTGTTCGACAAACGACTCGAGTTCGCGCTTCTTAATAATATAAATAGCACTTACACCATCATCTTCATTAAACTCTTCTTCAACTTGTCCTTCCTCGTCCTCTATCTGACTAACCGCAAAACGGTGAACATCGTTTGATACTCCATCTGGTTTGATATGAATCATTTCTTCACTTCGAAAGTATACCGTACCAATTGTTCTTCCATACGTCTTGGACTCGATAACTACGTCATCACCCAATTGAATGTATAATGCTGCATTATCTTCTTGACCAAGTTCACTATTTTCTCCTGCCGATGCAATTTTAACGGATTCTGATACCGGATCACTGACCGCGTCAATCGGTGCATCGGCAGCTTGTGCGGCAAGAAGTGATTCGCTAGGTTCCATCTCAATGTTATCAAATGATACTTCCTTCAGGACACCCATCTCATCGTCGGTGGAAGATGCCATGTTCCCTATCCTCCTAATGAGATTCTATTATATGATAAATCACTCGATAAATTGATAATATAAAGAGTTACGTTGAGTACGTAGTTAGTAATACCATTATGTCGTTTTATTTTACGAATACCGTATTTCAGAAATTACAAGAACAATATCCAACATGGGAACAATTGCAGGATTATTTGGAATCGGAAGAGGGTGGATTGCTTCGCGTGACGGATCATAATGAACAAAGCGGTTTATTTTTGATTCGATATGAAAAAGGTGTTTCCAACATGGAATTACCTCATACAAAATGGTTTCGTTCCGTAGTATGGGACCGTACTACACATTCACCCGTATCGGTTGCTCCTCCTAAATCGTCCTCGCTAGAGTTTTCTTTTTTGACCCGTCAAGATGCGAATAATCAGGGGGTAGTGATACAAGAAATGCTGGACGGATTTATGATTAATTGCTTTAAGAGAGTCGGAGACGATACGCTATATGTCACAAGCCGCTCTCGCATAAACGCATCCGGACAGTTTCACTCGATGAAATCTTTTCGTCAATTGTTTGTGGAGGCCTATACGGGTCAGACCGTAGAATCTGCGGAACAGATGGAGCAGATTATTCAACATTTGTCTTTCCCTTCACCCAATCCAATGAATCAAGAAATTGCGATTGGATGTAGTTTTTTGGTACAACACCAAGAACATCGTATTGTAAGTACAATTCCTCAGAATAATGTAACATTAATTCATCAAACTATTACCCATACAGATGGAACAGTCTTGTTTCAAGATACACCCGATCCGAGTATTCTGCCCGGTATTCATGCGATGCCTCTTTCGTCCATTCCCATGGACAGTGGTTCAGAGGAGATGAATACATGGATCCATGAACAACTTCGATCCCAGTCATGGGAAGTTCAGGGGCTGGTTTTAAAAGACACCTCTGGAAATCGTTGGCGATTTCGTTCAGATGCCTACACGGCCGTTCGTTCACTTCGTGGAAATACTCCGTTTGGATTGGATCGATTTGTTCAATTGTATCTTCAAAATCTGGTACAACCCTATTTGCAGTATTATCCGTTCGATTCAGATGTATTTGGAGGTTATCTAAAAATGATGAATTATATGGTTCGCGCCATCTATGAAGAATATCAACAATTACATGTACGAAAGACAACGACCATTAATAATATTAATAAAATGTATCACCCGCATCTGTATGCCCTTCATGGGTATTATTTGTCTCAACTTCGTCCTGCTCATAAAAAGATCACCTTGAATGAAGTATACGATTATCTTCGTAAACAACCCTGGCAGCGCGTTGCATTTCTTCTTCGTGAAATTCAAGATATCTATTATGAAATGATTCGTATGAATCTTATTCATTGAGTCTAAAAGGGTGATTAACTTATTATTCAGATCATGAAGATCGGTATTATTGGAAGCGGATTTGTGGGAAAGGCTACACAACAATTGAATCATTCTGCGATTACGATGGTAGTATATGATATCCGTCCTGAATTGTGTGTTCCACCTGGACTTCAATTGTCTGATCTGTCAGAATGTGATTTGATTTTTGTATGCGTTCCAACTCCAATGGAAGAATCGGGCAAGTGTCATTTGTCGATTGTGGAATCTGTGATCGGTGCGCTATCGAGCGTGATCGATCCTTCTAAAAATTTTATCGTGTTACGTTCTACTGTACCACCTGGAACATGTGATCGTCTGGGTTGTTATTTCATGCCTGAATTCTTAACGGAGAAAAATTATATTCAGGACTTTATTGATTGTGAACATTGGATTATTGGACTGCGTGGCCAACCATATGATGATCGGTTTCAAGATCATATTCGATCACTATTTCAATCTTCAAAAAGGGCCGATCAGATTAAACACGATAATGTTATCTTTCGAACCAATTCGGAAGCAGAAATGGTAAAATATGTTCGAAACACATTTCTCTCCGTTAAAGTCTCATTTTGTAACGAGATGGAGGAATTCTGTAGAATGAAAGGAATCAATTATGATGGGGTTCGTACCGCAATGGCATTGGATTCACGGATTGGTTTGTCACATACTGCTGTTCCTGGTCATGATGGTAAACGTGGATTTGGAGGAACCTGCTTTCCAAAAGATACAAATGCACTTCTGTATGAAATGAATTCAAGTGGTATGAAGTCCTACATTCTTCGCGGAGCGGTGGAACGAAATCACGAGGTGGATCGTAAAGAAGAAGATTGGAAAGATGATAAAGGTCGTGCGGTAGTATAATTCAACTTTTTTAATGCATAAATAAAAGGGACTTAAAAATTGTCCGTCTTATTCATGTAGAACATGTCTAAACCAACCTATGCGGTCGGAATTGACCTTGGAACCACTTATTCATGCGTCGGCGTCTGGCAAAACGATCGTGTGGAGATCATTGCAAATGAGCAAGGAAATCGCACTACTCCCTCGTATGTTGCCTTTACGGATTCGGACCGTTTGATAGGCGATGCTGCGAAGAATCAGGCCGCCCAAAATCCTAAAAATACCGTATTTGATGCCAAGCGCCTGATTGGTCGTAAAATCGATGATTCTGTTGTAAAAGCAGATATGGTACATTGGCCTTTTAACGTAACCGCTGGATCGGGTGGTAAAACTCAGATTGTTGTTGATTTTAAGGGAGAGCAGAAGACATTCCTTCCTGAGGAGATTTCAGCTATGGTTCTTACTAAAATGAAGCAGACTGCTGAGGCGTACCTTGGTTCAGAAGTAAAAGATGCTGTTATTACCGTCCCCGCCTATTTTAATGATTCGCAGCGTCAGGCGACGAAAGATGCGGGTATGATTGCTGGTTTGAATGTGCTTCGTATTATTAATGAGCCGACGGCGGCGGCACTAGCCTATGGTCTAGATAAGAAGAAGACAGGCGAGCAGAATGTAATTATTTTTGATTGTGGTGGTAAACTAAACGCATGTTGTGCTGCGTAATCTGCCTCCACGTTAATATGCTGTGTGAACTGCTGGAAACCCCTTAGAGTCTATCATACCACAACGTGACAACCCATGTGGTTGTGAGCGTGAAGGTTTGAAAAATGATAGAATTGGGCAATCAGCAGCCGAGTCCGCAAGGAAAGGTTCAACGACTAGGTATTTATACCCACGAGTACACAGATAGAGTTTTGATTATCGTATGTGCCACCCCCTATGGTACTTAAAACCACAGGGTGTACATATGATAGATGGAATCAATCTATTTTACAAATATGATATATGTACGTAATAAAAAAACAAATGAAATAACATTAAAAGACCGATGTTCTATTGAAAAAATAACATCATTATATTCAAATACAAAAAAGCCCATTTTTAAACTAGTAATGGATTCAATACCGATTTCTAGAAATAATAGCTACACCGTTAAATATACGTGTCAAACATGTTCTACTGAGCAGGAAATTACATTAAATTTATACATGCGCAAAGTAAATAATGAAATTACTTGTTGCGATGCATGTAAAAATAGAGAAGAAACTAAATGTAATACTCACCGTGAATTTATGAAACAGAATGCATCATTAGTGATATCTGGTTCGTATAGTAAACAAGAGACCGTAAAGGTTAAAACATTCACGTTAGATAAACATTTAGAAAAATCTGTAGTAGATTGGGAACAGGAAGAAGAAGAATTTAAGGATAAATATTTCTTATATCATTTATCATGTAATGATTTTGAAAGATTTCGTACTAAAATTATTAGCATAAATAACGATAAATTCAGAAATATTTCTGAATGGGATTATTTTCCAACATATCGCATTTACAATCAATCGAGGTATACGCCAATGCTGATTCATAAAACGGATCGCACTGTTGAAAAACCGTTGTATTTGAAATTTAAATGTGATAATTGCGATGATGCATTTATTCATCGTGATATGGAAGTAATTAAAAATCAATATAAATTGCTATGTAAAACCTGTTCCTTGACAAATAAAACATTCTGCCTTAGAAAATATAAATGTACCGATGGTACGACACTTATGTGGCAAAGTATTCCTGAGAGAAGATTTATTGAATGGTGTGAAAATCATAATATTATTATAAAAAATGGGCCAAAAATTGAATATACTTTTAATGAAATCACTCATATTTATCGTGTTGATTTTGAACTTCCCCAATATAAAATGTTAATTGAAATAAAAGATAATCATTGTTGGCATAAACAACAAGTAGAATCTGGAAAATTTGGGGCAAAAGAATCATCTACAAATGAGTGGTGTAAACTACATAATTATACGTATCATGTTGTATTTCCTAAAACACTACAAAAAATGAAAGATTCCATTTTAGAAAAAACTCTATAAGATATAGTCTGAACTCATATGAAAGTATGAGAAGTGTTGGATAAAAAGCCAATACGATAACATAATTGGGAACGCACGATGTTTCATTGATTACCATCGATGATGGTGTATTTGAAGTAAAGGCAACGGCGGGCGACACTCACCTGGGAGGTGAGGATTTTGATAGCACCATGGTGGACTGGTGTGTCCAAGAATTTGAACGTAAAAATAAAAATGTAGTGATTAAGGGTAATGATCGTGCCCTGCGTCGTCTTCGTACCGCATGTGAGCGTGCAAAGCGTTCACTAAGTAGCTCTACGCAAGCGACCATTGAAGTCGATGGATTGGCGAATGGAATTGATCTCAATATTGTCTTTACACGTGCCAAGTTTGAAGCATTGTGTGACTCTGCGTTTCGTCGCACCATTGCTCCATTAGAACAGGTACTTCGTGATGCGGATATGTCAAAGACAGATGTACATGAGGTAGTAATGGTAGGCGGATCGACGCGCATTCCAAAGATTCGCGAGTTGGTCAGCAATTTCTTTAATGGAAAGAAGTTGAATGATTCCGTCCACCCTGATGAGGCGGTTGCGTATGGTGCAGCAGTACAGGCGCATATTCTCACAGCGGGCAAGAATATGACAGATCGTACATCGGATCTAATTCTTCTTGATGTCGCACCGCTATCACTTGGTTTGGAGACGGCTGGCGGTGTGATGACCCCGCTGATCAAGCGCAATACCACCGTTCCATGCAAGAAGTCACAAACATTCTCTACGTATGCCGATAATCAGCCTGGTGTACTTATTCAAGTATACGAAGGTGAGCGTCAGTTTACGCGTGATTGCAACCGTCTAGGCGATTTCAAGCTCGAGGGTATTCCACCCATGCCACGCGGTGTGCCGCAGATTGAAGTATCGTTTGATGTCGATGCAAATGGTATTCTGAACGTATCGGCGGCGGAGAAGTCGACTGGCAAGTCTAATAAGATTACGATTACAAACGATAAGGGTCGTCTGAGTCGCGAGGAGATTGACCGATTGGTAGAAGAGGCAGAGAAGCACGCTGCAGAGGATAAGGTACGTATGGAGCGTGTTGATGCTAAGAATCAACTGGAAGCCTACTTGTATAACACTCGCAATGCGGTTCGCGAGGATAAGGTTAAGGAATCTCTCGGTGCAGATACCGTGAAGGAGGTTGAAACATGGGTACAAGAAGGAATTGATTGGCTGGATTCGCATCAGGACGCAGAGAAGGTCGAGTATGATGAGAAGCAGAAGCTGTATGAGGAAAAGATTCGTCCGATTATGACAAAGATGTATGAGAATGCTGGTTCACCTGGTGCGCCTGGTGCTCCTGATGTCTCTTCGTCGTCGGGCCCGAAGGTAGAGGAGGTGGATTAATAGTATTTAAAATCGGATCACGTATAATCATATAATGAGTTCTGCAAAAAATGAAGAATTCAATAAACTATATCATATGCTGCGAAGTCTTTCTTCAAAGACTGGTAATCAAGTTATTACGCCACACGTTACGCCGATGATTTCATTGATGGATATACATATGAAAACCCTGGCAATTGATACAGATGAAAATAAGGAATCTGATACAAAGGAATCTGATACAAAGGAACATAGCATAAAGGAAGCATCTATTATTCTAACACCCATCTCTGAACATTCGAGTCTATCACATGTAACTACTGTATCCTGTGATGCCTGTTTAAAAACATTTCCCACAACAGTTGCACTTCAATCACATATTAAATATTCAGAAATGTGCACGTATTGGAATACAATTCCCGATAAAAAAGAATTCGAAGTTGTCCCAAAATCTATTCATGTACTTGTCGATGAATTGCTCCGTGAAGCTGTTACCATAAAAGGTACAATATCACAATGTCAATTTTGTAAAACTACATTTTCTACTAAGGGAAATTTACATAAACATTTTCATAGTTCGATTGTGTGCAATCGCATGGCCTATGCTCATTTTAAAAAAGTGGTTGCCGCGCTAGCCTAAATGAATGAAAGAAATCATCGATAGATGATCTATTTGGTTCTTACTGCATCGCTTAGCACGAATCGATATCATGTTTCCACTCCGTCACAACGTAATGAAGAATATGTGACTGCTATTCGTCAAACCTTGACTTATCTCCCTGCTGAGATTCAACCCGTCATTGTGGAAAATAATGGTGTCCGTCCAACATGTTTGGATCAATTCACTCACCAGAATCAGCCTGTTCCTGTGATCTATACCAATAATAATATTGAGAGTACTAAAAGTAAGGGAGTTAACGAGCTATTGGATTTACATGAAGTGATCGATCGAATGAACATTCAAGCCACAGATTGGGTCATTAAATTAACAGGGCGATATCGAGCCACATCGTCGTCTTTTTTCGAAGAAATTCTTCAACATGAAAAAGAATATGATGCATTTGTTAAATTTTTTGGTTCTTGTAGTTTGAAGTTTGAACTCTATGATTGTATTCTGGGGTGTTATGCCATTCGTGCTTTTTTCTTGCGTTCATGGAACCCCTATTCGATTGATCTGTATTCATCTGCTGAAGTATCCTTTGCCAAATACGTTCGACTATGTGGAGCACGTCTCAAAGAAATGGAGACGCTTGGAATACAGTGTCACTTTTCGGAAGATGGGCGAATACTCGACGTTTAACCAACCCGTACCGAGGACACGCGTGGCCCGCGACGAACTTGTTTTTGATCACTGCCTGTTTCGGCACTTTGTCCAATTGGTTTTCCAATCGCTAGACCCCACTCCATACGAAGAGTCTGAAACCATTCTGCACACCCGCGCGCGGCCGCCGCCACTGCCGCACGTGCTGTCGCTTCCTTTCCATCTTTAACACCTACTCGAAGAACCATCTCATCTCGAAGAGGGTGAGGGACAGAATATCCCGTATACGTAATGGACGGTTTTGCCTCGCCTTCAATATGATGCTCTACCAACCATGTTTGAAGAAGATTTCCAAGAGTATGGTCGTGACCTCGGAAGAGGAAATCAAATCCAATCACACGGGCATCTGCAGGGCTCAGTGTGATTTCATCAGGAAGGTCGCCGTCATGGAGATTAACGTAGCGGCTGCAAATATTCTCCGCGACTTCGCATGCACGCTGAACAATGTATTTCACATCGAGAACACCGACTGATTCGACCGTAAAGTCAAAACTGAATGGTTCGCCTTTATCGTCCACTTTGAAACAACGCTTGATTTGCATCGTATTAAATTCACGCTGCAATTCGGCATATCGTTCCGATGCCTTATCAGGATTATTCACTTTCTTGGTAATAGTCAGCCACTTCGAAAATAACTCTGCAATGCGTTGCGGGTCATTATCAGGAGTATACTCATACGAACACTGCGAGACCGAAGAGAATCGTGCATGTTCACGACCTGTCCCCTTCGAGGCCATCGCCTCAATGTGAATGGATTGTTGTGTTGGACCGGTTCCTGGCATAAGTGTTGCAATCAGGCATGTGTCGTTAGTAATAGGATTTTTAGGGAAGAACATCTCCGTAGGGACTCTCTTTCCAACGATATCGTCCTTTTTCTCTTCGTCGCCCGCCGCTGCAGGACCCACATCCGATACATCGGTAACAATAAAGTCCTCTGATTTTACATGGCGTATCTGGTCTTTATCGCCCTTTACGTGGAGAGTAAACAGATATTTTTTATTATTCCACTCATTCGGCTTCGTAATATGGATCGGAAGAAGTCCAATTCGATCCGCCAACATTTCATTAGTCATCGGTGTATCATTTTGTTTTACAATGACGTCGGTGGTGGAACCCGTCGCCGTCATGTCCGAACGAAAGGAAACTGTCTCCACGCCGGTAAGGATCAGGCGACGAAGCGTATTGGCATACGTAACATGGCTACCCGACAGGGTAAAGGTGTAGGTACGGTCATCTTGTTGACGAACATTCAAGAACTTCATGGTGCTGGAACTCTAACCTATCTTCCGAACTCCATTTCATCAATTTTTATAAATTCGCGTTCAAGCAGATTCCGATTCGTTCGTTGAGAAGAAAAGGATGAGCCGACCCGCCCCCGTTCACATTTGTTTTTACTCCAATCGGTGCGAATGGTCCAAAGCATTTATCGAAGAAATTTCAAAAACATCATATCATCAGGAATTTCGTTTTATTCGTGTAGATCCAGGTCCGGATCGCCCTGCTCTTCCTAGTTGGTTGAAGCAAACTCCGACACTGGTCATTTCGGGTGAACCTGAACCACGTACGAACAGTGAGGTCATGAATTGGCTGTATGAACGTAAAATGAAAGATGGTGCTAACAAAAGAGATGGTACAAATGAAAGTGGTTCACCCGGTCTTGTAGAACCGGAGCCATATATGGATTCGGAGATGGGAGGGGGGTACGGAGATAGCTATTCATTTATTGAAGCCGATACCTCTGCACAGGGAACTGGCGGAATGACCATGAAACACAATTTTACATATTTGAATGGACAAGAGTCTGTAAGTACACGAGAGGCATCGAACTTTCAAACTACAAATACGAATGCCAAACGAAGCAAAAAGGAAGAAATGCTTGACCAACAAATGGAACAATTTATGAAAGGACGTGAAGACGGAATTCCGAAACGGGTTTCTCGTCAATAATGCTATACGAATCTAAAGATTTGGAGTATGAGTAGTAGTAGTTAATAAATGTCTGTACTAACTGCATTTACCACACAGCTCGTAAATTTGTTTGATGAACTCTGTCAAACCTTTCCGGACGATAAAGAAATCAAGATGGCAACGGAGGCAGTGAAGGGTGCAAAAAAAATCAATCCTCGTCTGATCCTTGATCTCTTTATGAATCATGTCTACAAAGATTGTAGTACGGCAATCAAAGAGCGCAATGCCCCATTGTTTCGTCAAATCGCACAGCAAAAAATTTCTACGCAGTTCAATGAAATGATTTCGGCACTTGCTATTTTTGATAAATATTGGGATACGATGGGACAGAAGAATCAGGACGTCATTTGGCAATATTTGAAGGTTCTCTGTATTCTGGCTGAGAAGGCAAACGTGGCTTAATTTAGATGGTTTTTCGTTACCACTAAGAAGAAATGGCAGAGTCTACCAGTACAGAACCATCTGCTTTCCAGAGTAAATACAAGGAGTTTGTTGATGATCTATTGGGAGCACTTCCTGAATATACGGCGCAGATTCAGGTGGCATACGGACTAGATCCGGCAACAAAAATGAATCGATTTCAGGCTGAAGTCAAAGTAGTTAATACATTTGGAGGTGGTGATGCAGATGATCATGGAAAGAATCCTGGAACCATCTTGCCAGGTGTCGTCATTGATGATACTGTATGGAGTACCTTGTCAGAACAAACCAAGAAGGCTATTTGGGAGCATGTTCGTATTCTCTCCATTTGTTGTTTTATGGAGGCTGGATTCAGTGAACATTCGAAGCCAGAATGGATGGACGATGCAATGAACGAAATGAAGAAAAAGCTGGAGAACGTTGATTTTTCGTCAATGATCAAGAAATTTATGACATTCTTTCAATCAAAGGGAGATGGTTCAACCGATGAGAAGGGTATACCTGATTTGAAGGGAATGTTTGAGAATGGATTTCCTAAACTACCAGAACGATTCCTAAAAGGTCATCTTGCCAAGTTGGCTCAGGAAATGGTGAAAGATATTACACCGGACGATTTGGGAATGACGCCTGAAATGTTAAAAGAATGCGAGAAAGACCCGTCCCGGGCATTTAATATTCTGATTTCTACTTTTTCGAATAATCCTGGTATCATTCAAAAGACCATTGCCAAGATTGGAAAGCGTCTTCAACAAAAGGTTCAATCAGGTGCAATCCGTCCTCAGGAGATTGCGCGTGAAGCCGAGGAGTTGATGAAGGAATTCTCAAGTAATTCCAGTTTTGTAGACATGATGGGCGGAATCAAGAGTGCCTTTGGGATGGAGGATATGGACCTTGCGCGAAAGGCGGGACGAGAGGGAAGTGCACGTCTTGCCACTGTACGCGACCGTTTACGTAAAAAGCTGGAAAAGAAGAAACAGGGTACAAACACGGGTAAGAAATAAAGTTTCTAAGGGTTAGGAATGAGTGATAATAAGAAAGAATGCGAAGTGCCATTCTGGAAAGACCTTTCGGTCCTTTTTAACGATTTTAGTTTACAATATCGACCGGTATGCGAGCATTCCGTGTGGAATTTTGTTACCCGGTTAGTACTATTATCATTCTTTGTAGGACTTATTGGAAGTGCATTGGGTGGGTTATCTGTTATACTTGTTGCGATTCTCTTTGGAGGAATCACTGCATTTGTTATTATCATGACGACTCCTGCACGCGATTCAAAGCATAGAGGACGCGACGAGCGTAAACCGCATTTCTCTTCCGCGCCGTCGTGTGATAAGAATTCCTATCATGATTTACCCTATACCACCATTGTTGATCCATCAGGTATCACTGCACCCATTAAGGAGCATTTTGTGAATGGAGGCTCAACACTGGGAAGTGTTCGGCCCGTGGGCGAGCCGATTGGAATGGCCGAAGTTGATGCAGCCCCGTATTCTGGCTCCTCTCTTCCCGACTATACCCCGCCCACCTCTCGAAATCTATTTATGAATGTTCTCTTAGACGAAATTAAATATAATCCGGATCGACCAGAGGCGGCATCGGTAGGAAATCCCACGGTGAAACAAACGATCGATGACTTCTTTCGTGTCCAGTGGTTTTCGGATCCGACCGATGTCTTTGGAAAGAATCAAAGTCAGCGTCAATATGTGACGCAGCCTTCTACCACCGTTCCGAATGACCAAGGTGCGTTTGCGAATTGGTTGTATAAGATTCCAGGAAAGACGTGCAAGGAGGGTGGACGTGATGCCTGTCTGTCAGGAAGCGATGGCGGCCCAATTCCATGGTTGAATCATGCATCATAAATATAGAAAGCGACTAATTTTACAAAACTGTATATCAAACATGTTTCATATCGTATGATACATGTTTCGTTATATTTTTATCCTCATATTTTTTATAGCGCATTCGTGTAGAGATCATGGAGATTAACCGCCTCACTCATTCAAGAGATGACCTTTGTGGAATTCAATCATTTTATGCGCAATCCGTTGGACCAGGACGTTATATGACGACCAATCTTGTTCCTAAAGCTACCGGCGTGAACCCTGTTGCCTCCGAGCAGCTATTAATGTATCCTCGCGAGGGATACGGATTGAATAATGCATCGATCGATGCCGATTCCGTTCTTCGTAACCAGATCGCCTTTAAGAACAATCGTTGTCAGATTCGTCCTCAGGCGCGTCCTTTCTTGACAGTCCCCTACATGCAGGGCGGTAACCCGTCTCGCGATGTGGAGAGTCTGTTGCTCCACTCCGAGCAGGTACGTATGGGCAAGGAGTGCGGCACGGTTACGGAGCAGTTCTTCTCTCAGCAGTACGACCCGCTGATCCCTATTCTGAAGAAGAATGTTCAGAACCCGAAGAACTTGATTCCCGAAGTGGCAGCACAAGGCTGGATTCACGGCGGAATTCCATCTCGTTCCTACTTACGCGATGTCAATTGTTAATTGTCTTTGTTTTTTATACATTACTACGGGAGACTACTCCTATCGTAATTTATATTCTTAAAAGTACATAGAAGATGTCATCGTCTCGGCGCAACAATACGCGTAAAAATAGACGAAATCATGCACGTGTTTCGTTTAAGAATCCAATTCAAGAAGCGTGGACTCCGCCTGTTCAAGAAACAAATAACATGAAACGCAAACTAAACAGCTTGAAACGACGTCAGGCAACCGAGCGCCAACGTTTGCGCAATGAAACAAGAAAACGCCAAATGAATCGACAAATCAAACAAGCGAACAATCAAGCTACCCGAAATGCGAAACGTAAGGAGATCCTTGGCGCGCGTGAAACTCGTCGTCAAGAACGCAGAGAGCGAAGAGAACGGGCATTGGAGAAAAAGAAGGAACGCGAAATTCTTCGCGCGGAACTCAAGCAAGCCCGTGAGGAACGTCGTCGTCGTAAACTTCTTGAACGAGAGGAACGCCGTGCCGCACGGCGCATGTTACTGGAAGAAAAACGAGCGAAGCGTAATGAAGATCTTGCAGCATTGAATGCACAGGTAGCTCAACCACAGATCACAAACATAGAACAAAAAGAAAGAAACGTCATGTTGGCACACAATCAGCCCGCACCGAAACCAACTGGAAATTCTTCTTTTACTATGGCAAAGAGCATTAAGCAGTAATATTTTGTTTAATGCATGCAATAAACTCCCTAATTTGTTGAAGATTATTCTCCAGAGAAGCACCCGGTTCTGTGGAGAGTGTGAGAACAGGAATGTCCGTGGATTCAATCCACTTTTTATGTTGACGATCCAATGCGTCTAAATAGTCCAAGTGAATGCGATCCTCTCCTTGACGATTTCGAATCTGAATACGGTCCCTAGAAGTTGTGGAGCTCGTGGAAAGATAGACAATACCATTTACTTGGTGTTGTTTGCTGAAAATGGAAAACCAGCTATCATATAACTCCCATTCCAGTGGATCCATATCCCCCGCATCTCTCAACATTTGGGCAAAGACATATTTGTCCGTCAACACCGAGCGCTCCGTCAAAATCACATGAGGTCCGTTATTGCTGGCAGGAAGGTTCTCTACTGCTTCTTTGATGTTCTTCAACCGGGTCAAGATGGCACAGTTTTGAAAGGTATAGGCCCAGCGCTTTTTGTCTTCGTAAAAGAGCTCCAGTAAGTTTTTACCATCTGCGTTTTTAAGTGCCGTCCATTGACCCACCGGTTCATCTACTACATAAATATCTTGAATATGCGCTCGAATGTGCGATAACAGGGTGGATTTACCGGCGCCAATGTTTCCGTCTAATGAAAGGATAATGTGGGACATGAATGCAGATTATGGGTATCTTACTCCGCCCTGACCGGCTTGGTCAAATTTTATAAATTAATTTACATCGCGATGAATAGTATGGCTGTCTATCTTAGCAACCTTAGTGAAGCATACGGCCCGCTATTATCCACACATTGGGAGAAAAAAGAAAATCCACAACATTATGACGACCTGACGTCACAACAGGTACACCCTGATCCACACCGCCACATTCTTGGATTAGTAGGAGGAAATGAAGTTAGTTTGATTAAGGGGAACATGGTAGATCTGGAGTCTGATTTAAAAGGTATCAATATTCCGAACACCTTCTGTCCAACTCGTCAATATCAGCCCCCTCGTGCGCAGCAAAAAGAAATCGTCCGAGACAATACCAAAATTGGTATCAAGATTGATGTACAACCACTTCATTTACCGGTTTATCAGATGATTGCCTATCCAGCCGTCATGGCACCTGTCCCGATGGTAAATGAAGTATGTGTCAAGCCAGAGAAATATTAACGGTTTTTTTATAAAAGGGGTAAGAAGAATGGCAGCCCCATGTGCCCAACAGGCGTTTACTCGTCTTCGTCATGATCCCTTTCATCAAGTCGATGACATGCGCATTACATCATATGCAGCGCGTTATTATTTAAATCCTCCCGCTGCGAACTGCCCGACAACCTTTCCTGTTAATGCCACCACACGAATTCAGCATTCGGGTAATTCATGGGTAGAAGGCGAGTGGAAAACCGATGTGGAGTCGGATCTCAAGGGCATTGATCGGTTAGGAAGCAAAATTCGATGTGACGGCGTTCAATATAATCCCGACACCAATCGAAATAATCATACTGCGCTTCGTCATGCCCCTGATGAGAATGTACCTCAGACTTTCGCTCGCTTAGTCGATCCTCCTTGCACACTTCGTACAACCGGTTGGAATCGCTGGGATACGCTGTTTCATAATCCACAGGAAACGTTTGAGACGCCGTTTGACTTCTTCATTCCGACACGCGATTTAGATAAAGAGAAATTCAATACGCATCGTCAAAAAGCCTGCTACACACCAGCCCAACAACCCTCTATTTCAGAACTGGGTCACGAGAAGCATATGTATCAGTAAGATATGTGTTACTTACTGTATCTGTCTATACGAATAGCATGATACAATAATATAAAATTTGATTTGCGCTACATAGCGAATATACGATACACATGGTTCAGACACGTTTCCAAGCACGTTCTAAGGGTGAGTATGTTCTTGACATTCCTTCTCTAGGCGTAGTTACGGTATCCTATGATGAAATCCTACACGATTCCAAAAAACTGGTATCCTTCCTGACGTCTCTTGAACTACCATTTGATCCATCTGGTATGCAAGATATGTTTCAGTTTCTTCATGAACGCCCATACGTTCTCTATCAATTTCCAGCACTACGAGAGGCCGTATATGATATCATTCATGCACTTCGTCCTATCCTTAATGAGCGATATGATGAGGACGGATTCCTGCAAACGAATATTCTAAAAGAGGGAGCACCTACAAATGAGATCATGGAGCACTGTGATCAGATCGAAACTCTTATCAATGCAGTAGAGCATCTATAATGTTATCTCGTTTGGTTCTATTTTTTATGAAATTTGATCATATGATAAAGTAATAAGATTATAGTATCCATGAATCCAAGCAAAGTGATCGATCTTCTCCCACCCCATCTTCAAGATATCAGCGATAATATTTATCATTCTCATTTGCCAGAATGGATAAAAATTAAAATGATGACACATATGATTCGTTCCTTTTCTAGGTTCTGTATGAGTGTTGGAGAGGGAAATGTTGAATCCAATCATGCATTCTTCTTCTATAATATTCTTTGGGCACGACAGCATGGTCGACTTACCTTTGATCCGAAAGATCGTGTATCCAAACGCATCTTCTTGAAATACCTACAACAAACACTTTTAGGAAGCGAGATCGATCATTCATCAACGCTTAACAGTGCTCTAGATCTGTATGGAGCAATCGTTCTAAAAGGAGTGGATCTTCGTAATTATCGTCTATAAATGCTGTACATTTAACCAGAATGCTGTTGTAATATAAACACAATTTCTATTTTTTCGATTTCTTTATATCTTTCTATATTTACAAATAAATCAAAATCCATTACTCTAGACGTGCCATTTGTACCACAGCGATTATGCCCCCAACGTTCGGTCGTTACTATTTTTTTAACAGGAACCAATAAATGTTTATTAAATAAACACCCATTCTCTATCGTTGGAATTACATTGCCATTTCTTGACTTATTATATGAACCATTATTTTTAAAATTGTGCATAATTTGTTCCTTGAAATCTATAAAGTGAATCGGTAGTTCATCGCTACATATAATATCGGAGTAGACTTCATTGAAAGAATCATTTTCATCTTCAATAAATCCATCATATAACATATTTTTTATTAAAGTAAAATTTGTTTCATTTATTTGTACTATAAGGTCTGATAATAAAATCTTAATTCCAACTGATGTTGTAGCAGTTTCACACTTTCCCATTATTATCTTATCTATTTATATCTTTATATTATAATATTTTACACCCTTTCTCATTTATAACGCACATTATTTATAAAATTGATTTGTTTATACATTATATAACAATACGATATAATTTATTATGACGGAACTAAATGTCCACAGCAAATATATTGATAAACGAATAAATGATATTACAAAAAATAATAAATGGAATTCAAAATTAATTGACACTTCTCACGATGATTTTATAAAGGATTATGCTTCAAATGTATTTACAAATTTAGTACATAATACATTTACTAACTCATATATTAAGCAATTTCCTTGTGATGAATGTAATAGTCCATCAACCGAAAGGTGTCATGGAATAGGTGAAGAAAGACCTTTGCTGATAAAAAGAGCATTAGAAAAGGTTTGGAATGATACAACAAAACCTATTAGTATGAAGGAAATTATAATAGCATTTTTAGAAGAACATAAATATACAAAATTTACATTTAAGTGTCACGATTGTCATAAGAACGAGAAAAAAATGGGTGTTTGAAATGAGAAAAGGTATAAAAATTGAAATGGAGCATAACCAGAATAACATACCAACCATGCTAAATATTCCAATGGATGTCAGCATCATTGATTCTCGTACGATGGTGGGGGCGCGATTTATTGAAATTCACATCCATGACATTATGAGCCCATCCGACGTTCCTCTTCTTGTGGAACTACTGCGCGGTCATTTCATGGCAACGGAAGATATTCGTCTGGACGAGGCCGTTCAAGATATTCGTGCGTTCTTTTCGACACGACATTACGTAGCAACCGTGGAGAGGTCTCTTTCGGATTTTGATTTCGTTCTTGCCACCAATATTCTAGGTCATATGACGGATCCGCATTTGTCATTTCGATTGACGGAGAACAAAGAGCAGATGGATATCCATATGTGGGAGCCTGATGCGATTTCAAACTTGAACTATATGCTGTGCTAATGCGCGATATCAAAAAATTGAAACTGTTTTGGTGTCCAACAATAACTATCCATGACTACCTTTATGGCAGGCCTTACCATAGGAGGTAAGGACGTCTGCATGTTCTCTATGGAGCCTCTTTCCGAGATGACAGCCTACCATTCTTCCGAAATTGCAGTTGTCATGGCCTATCTGGTAGATAAGGTCAATCAGGATCCTGAGAATATCAAGGAGGTATTTGATATTCATATGCGACTATTCAAGGCATTCACTCCAAAGGTGTATGTAGAGCTTGAGAAGCCCTTGCATGTTGGTATACATTATCTTATACACTCTATTCGTACTGCAGGAGTACCTATCAAACCATATTTTCGTCAAGAGTAATCATATTCGGTCTTACGCGCGGTGTAGGACTTTTTCTTACATTTGACTGTCTTTTTATATATACGGTATCAATCATGCACTGGCGTAATATGAGTCATTCTGGACCTATCATGTATATGACGGTCTTTGTGTTTGTGATTTAAAAAATGGATTTATTAATGTTTGTATAATAGTAACATGTTACAAGCAATTTTTGAGTGTATAAGGGGTATATTAATATGTTTCGCATGCTGTCATCCTTCTCCGAGAGAACCAATTCTTGAGACAGATTACGCAGAACTCGAAGTGATTCCCTACCCCATTGATTAACAATCTTCTTCCTCTTCCTCGGTCAACAACCACATTTTATGCAATTTCATTTTAGCCATCTTATGATGTCCTTTTACCCAATTAAAATGAACCATAATGGCCGTTGGATAAACTTCTTCTGTAGCAAGATAAAAGACTTGACCATTAGGATATTCTCTCAATGAAAGAACACACACATAACAATATGGTTTCACGAACGAATTGAAATATGATTGATCATTATTTTGAAATGCACATAATTTATATTTTTCTTGTCCTTTGGGCGATACACAGTCGTATAAGCGTATCATTCGGTCATTGGATCGAATAAACATAAACCCTGTACATAAATTCGTTGTATCATTGTCATCAGAATGATCATTTTGAACCCATACATCATGTGTTTCATCCTGCTCCCACCTCATTATCGATGACATTGGGCTTTTTTTAAACACAATATCTCCATCCATCAATAATACATTCTTCTTCAATGAAAGAAGTCGATAAATCCATTCCAGTTTCATATAACATATTTTATCATATCCTTTCGTATTCCATGGACAAAAACTTGCCATATTCTCGTCCGTACGTATGACACGATATCCTTTTTTTTCAAACACATCTGCTACCTTGTTGTCTAAACACAGAACGTAGATCATGCGATCCATACCAAATGGTTCAAGACTCTTGAGCATATTCCATGTGTACCACCGATATCCATAATTGGTTACGGTGGTCATTATCGTTCGCTCCGATTCCTTACTATAACGAGAAACTTGCTCAAGTGTACCAGAAAGTGCCATTGTGAAGAGTGTGTGATCATAGTTTAAACTCCGTCGCCTTTTATCAAAAAATTAAAGGCATAAACTGTTAGTATGGAAGTCGCCGCCCTCGCAGGTCTTCTCGGTTTGGGCTTCATGGTCTCCAAAACCGGTCAAAAAAAGCAGAATTCTGCTGTTCCTCCCGCCGTTACACCCTACATTCCAAATTCTAAAACGCTTCCGCCTGCCGATCGTGAAGCCCCTCTTTTACGAAATCGTGCTGTTCGCGAAGGATTCCTTCCTGCTGCCCGCGGCCCCAACTCCGATGCCTTAACCACGGCACCCAAAGGCGCAGCCGCCGCCGGATTTGGACCCGATCTTGATATGATGTATCAAATGCCAAATGGACAAACCTATCCTTCCGAACCCAGCAATGGCCCATACGGCACGGCATTAGGATATGCTTCTAACCAACCGCCCTATGCACCTGGATTCACTCCGGGTACGAAACCAAATCCTTCTCCCATTGAATCCAACATACCTATGACAGAATTTCGCTCCGATAATACGGAATCCAGCCCCAATTACATAGACAGCGATTATGTCATTAGTCCATTATCGGGTCAGCGCATTCCTTCCACCGATTACAAGCACAACAATATGCAACCGTATTTTGGTGGAAGAATCAAACAAAACATTGCACCACAGTCCAACACCAGTGTTCTTGATATGTATAATGGAACAGGCTCTACCCAATTGAAAAAGCGTGAAGTGGAGAATATGTTTGAGACCTCTCGTGCCCCCTATGGAAATCCATATGGCATGGAGGATAACACCGATTTCTTCCAATCACGTATTTCATCACAGGCGCCCATTGTTCGCAATGGAGAGCGTCCCTTTGAGCCCACTAAAGTGAGTGCAGGTCTTGGAGAGAAGTTCGGATATGCAGGCAAGGGTGGATTTCAACAATTGGAAATTAATGAAATCATGCGTCCGAAAGACACCAATGACCTTCGTGTTCTCTCCAATCCCAAGGAGACGTATGATAAACCGATGGTTCCGGGTCAGCATTTTATTGGCGCGAATGCAGAAGTGAAGGACGTTGGCGAAGTTCGTCGATACCGACCTGATACCTTCTATATTGATGAGACAGGTGAGCGCTTTTTCACTACAACCGGTGATCTCATCAAGGAAACAGTTCGTTCCGTTCAAGTACTTCCTCATACGACACGTCCAGAAACCTCCGTTGAGTATGAAGGCCCTGCCACGTCACAGGATTTCGGCGAGAGCTACGTAACGGGTTCATATCGTACACCCATGGCTCAGCAGTATGGTGGTGCTGGATATCGAAATGCGGATATGACTGGATATTATACAAAGGATACAGGTGCAGACAAGGCTGATTATGGTAAATCGTCGATTGAAATACGTCCCAATGAGCGTAATGAGACTTCCGAGCGTGTCATGGCATTGAACACGGTGCCGGCAGACAATGGACTGGTCATTGCTCATTATACCGATGATGCTCGCCCCACTCGTCGTGGAGAGACCATTGGAAACATTCGCATGACTGGTACACCCATTACTTATGCAGATCGTGCGGCCGCCATTACTGTATGGGATCCGATGGATATTGCTCGCACTACCGTTAAGGAGTCGACGATTTATCTGGATCGTCCTGGTATCATGGCCGCGGGTGCTGCACCAGAACGCCTAAAGGTCTATGATCCCGATGATATCGCGAAGCCAACACAGAAGTCACAATTGTCGGCAGGTCTCGCATGGACTGGACCAGGTGGAAATGGAGCATGGAACGATGCAATGGATCCCACCTATGCGTATAACATGCGTACCAATCCGAACAAGGAACAAATTGCTCGCGGTCGTAAACCGATTGCGGGCTCGGGCTCCTCTGCCACCTTTAATGGAGATCCAGGTCGTCAGGCCTCCAAGAAACTGGACACGGATGTTATCAATGATCGTGCGCTGGCCATCAATCGTTCGTTGGATCTCACCCCTGGTATCGGCGACATTGGTCGCGTCGAGTATCGTGTTCCTCTCAAATTGGACGTCAGTCGTGAGAGAAATACCTATTCAGCAGTGGAAGCCGTTGACAATAATCCTCTTATGCAGAGTCTTCGTAAGAATGCAGAGATTGATGAGGCGGCGGTTCGCGAATATCGTCAATATTTGTCGGCACATTAAAAAGTCTAAAGAGTTAGATACATTATTCTTCTAATATGGATCTAATTACAGAACTTCGAGCTCATGTAGAGAATGCCTTTGAGAGAGCTGAACGTGGAGAATCCAAGATTACGCAAGAATTGATTGAAATGAGAGGTATGACGGGGATCAAAACACGGCATTTTTATAATAACTTGTTGAATCGTGACGATGCACGCTATCTTGAAATCGGAACGGGTCGCGGCTCTTCTGTGTGTTCCGCCATGTGTGGAAATCGAGCAAAAGTCGTTTGCATGGATAATTGGAGTCAATTTGATGGCCCCAAGAGTGAATTTTTGATGAATTTCAAGAAATATAAGGGTGATAATTATGCAGTATTTATTGAAAAGGACTGTTATCAGGTGGACGCAGACGCCTTACCCTATTTTAATATTTACATGTACGACGGTCACCATTCGAAAGAATCACATGAACTTGCCCTGACCCAATTTTATGATTGTATGGATAATGTTTTCATCTTTATTGTTGATGATTGGAATTGGAAGCCTGTTCGTGAAGGAACCATGGATTCTTTTAATAAATTGAAATTAAATATTCTGTATGAAAAAGAAATTCGAACGACCAATAATGATCGAGATGTCGTATATGGCAGCCCCGAGCAAAAGGCATGGCACAATGGAATTTATGTTGCGATTCTTCAAAAGGGATCCTAAAGCATCTCCTTGTTCTGGTGAATAGTAATGTCTAAACTTACTAGTGCTACACTGTCTACTGTATTTCTTCCTAGTAAGGTACTTTCTAGTACAGGTCTTTCTAGTGATGTAGTTTATAATCATGATGTTCCTACAGAGGTTTCTTCTGACGTAGCCCCTACTCTAGATGTGTCACATGCAACAGAACAGGTTCCTACAACAGAAGAGGTGCCTGCTCCAACATGGAGGCAGTGGATTTCAAAGCATTCCTCTTTTTTGTACGGTGTTGTAGTGGGCGGGGCAACCACTGTATTTATACAGTCCATACTTCGCAAGAGACGCTAAATGGTCTTATTTACTATCATAAGCATAGGGCAAATCCTATTCTTATTATTTTATCAATACCTAGTAAGTCATGGCGTCTGCCTTGTCAACCCATACCTTTCAAAATGGGTTTCACGTCGTCTATCAACGTTCCGAACACTCTATACCCATTACAAGTGTCTATTTAATATGTAAGGTCGGGTCGGCATATGAGACCGATACGGTACGCGGCGCTTCCCATTTTGTGGAACATATGTGCTTAAAAGGTACTGAAAAAATTAAGAAATCTCGTAATTTACTAGTACAATATAATAAATCAGGTGCATATTTTAATGGATATACAAATAAATGGACAACTGCCTATGTTATTAAATGCGACGATGATGCACTCGATCATTCTATGGATGTTCTCAGTGATATGATGCTTCATTCCATATTCGATCGAAAGGAATTTGTAAAAGAGCAACACATTGTGATGGAGGAGGCCATGCGAATGCAAGATAATCATTCAGCGACCCTGCACGAGAATCTGGAAGGAATTATCTTTGATGGAAGTTCTTATCAATTTCCAATTGACCATATGTCCTATCATCCGACTCCCACCACCCTAACCTATGAACATATGCTGGCATGGTACAAATGGTTTTATCGGCCATCGAACTTTGTACTTAGTATTGTATCCAATCGTTCTTTTTCATCGATTCTTACCATGCTTCGTAAAACAGATTTGGTAAAACGAGATACGGTTTCTCGTACTAATCCTCCCTTTGCCCTTCCCGCTCCAATCCTTTCTCTTCGTCCGATTTCGCAACTGGATCGACCGATTCGATTCGAGTATTACCCTAAAAAAGGTATGAATACTACCATTATTGATATCATGTTTCGAACATGTTCTTATGCATCACTGGATAAATATAAATTGATTATGTTGGAGAGCATTCTCAATGGATTTAGCGGAAAATTATTTACAGTGCTGCGTACTGAGAAGGGGTTGACGTATCACTCCAGCGCACAAACTGAATATTTAGAACATACAGGTTATTTTAAGATTCATGTTCAAACTAACCCTGCCAAAGTCATTGATGGAAGAGGTCACGATGGAGTGATCTCTATTTTGATCCAATTGTTGCGCGACTTGAAACGGAACGGAGTAAGCGAAGAAGAAGTTAAAATGATAAAGGGAAATATCAAAGGAACGATATTATTGGGTATGGAATCGATCGATCTGTTGAGTCAATTCAATAGCGTAGAATATCTTCTGAACCCAGACGCATCATTTATTCCATATCAAGATCGATATGCAACATTTTTTTCAAGAATTACCAAAAAACAGATCGATGATGTGATTCAGAAATATTTTACACGAGAGAACATGGTGATTGGAATCATGTACGATCGCGAAATTCCAAAAAAGAAGATCGAAACGATTTGTGATCGATTTTCATAAGAGCATAAACAAGTTCGTACTCATTACGAGTAAATGGATCATACACCGTTGATTGTAACAGGTCCTCCTGGATGCGGTAAAAGTTACTGGATTCAGAAGTATGCCCAACAACTAGGAAAACAACTTTTTGTATGCCCGTGTCGAAAAGATCGAACGCTTCGAGACGGTCGCCAAAAACTTCATATCTGGGCGCGACGAACTGAACCCGCCATTTTGTGGCTAGAAGGCGCAGATGATTTGACACCGGAGGCTCAGGCGTTTCTTCGCCGAATTCTTGAAACCCACGCATCGGAAGTATTGTTCATTCTGGAATGTCGTGATGCAGGGCGTCTTCAAGAGCCAATTCGTTCACGTTGTAAAATGAAGCGGATTACCCTTCCCACCTGGACAGAGTTGGATCAATATTTATCATCCGACTATCCGGAAATAAATCGCTCCGAAATTAAAGAATACATTACTGTCAATGAACGTTCCTATCGTCGTGCCAAACAATGTGCACATTTACAGCTTCACTATCCAGAAATATGGAAACATACGATTGAACATCGTCGAAAGGAAAGGGATGTGATCCATCACGTATCATCCGAACGACTCCCAGAATATATTCAAGAAGGATATCACCCAGAACTATTGATCCACTCCTTGTTGTCCGATGAGAAAGTATTAAAAGACTACGGTACATGTACTGAATTGGCCGGTTCATTATGGGCGTTTTTAGGGTGCATGTTGGACCGACGTGCGTTCGTTCCTGTCATGACAACACCACAGAAGAAAGAAGAATGAATCGTGATTCTATCCTTTCTGTCTATTCCGATGCTCGTGCCGAATATACTAAACAATTGTGTGTCTTTTTGGTACCGGCCTATTTTCAATTCTACGTCGATTTGCTGGAAAAATCGAAGAAAGTCATGGTTCAAGAGCCAAAACGTGCCCTCTGGCAATTTCAGAACTATCTTAATGAAATTCATGATTGGAACATGGAGAAAGTTTCGAATGAAATTCAGTTGATTCAGACCAATTCCGGGTGCGATTACTTAGAAGATCTTCTTACCGCAGTTTTCATTGCTCATACTAAAGTTCTTACTGCGATTCGACTTTCCAGTAACAATAAAAAAGTGGAGATCAACGTTCCCAAAGTAGAACATTTCTTATTTAAAGTATTGTGCGAAACATCGAAGCTTCTTTGGAGTTCTACCTATTTGTTTCGAGATGGAATTCCGAGTATGGAGAAACAGCAGAATTATCGAAATATTGAGAACATGTTGCATGAAGGAATTCTTCAGGCGGTACGAAGCTTAGTACCCGTCAAGTCCATTTTGAAGGATTTTGTAAATCAGGACGTCAATAACCTCTCTACATCGGACACATCGGGTGTAAAAGACGAAGACAGCGATGAGGAAGAACTGATAAAAGAGAAACAAGAGCTTGCGATTCCTGCGCCGGTAGAGATGTCCACCCCGGTAAGTACATTACCCATGATCCCTCCCGTGTCACTTGATATTCCACTTTCTACGACAGAGACTTCTGTAGCTCCTTCCACTCCCGTTATTACGATTGATAGCAAACCTACGGTTCGTTTTGGACCGTTCCATGCAATGTTTGATTCTGAACACCCCGATGGTTCAGATTTGATCCTTGAAGGAAAAGATGGCGAGGAATCAACAATTGAATCTCCTTCTGAAAAGGAATCCGGTCCGGTTCTTCAGATTTTAGAAGAGGAAGGAACGCCGCTTGATCAAACGGTTGAGCTTGAATCACTGGATACGGATACACCTTCCGAGGCCATCGGATTGGACGATTATGAAGAATTGTAAATGGCGTGCGGACAAGACGCATGTGTTTTTCTCACACGAACTGAAAATGATGCCGGTATGGTTCCCCTGGATTTTTGTAGGAGGAGTTCTCTTTATTGTTCTAAGCTTCGTTGGTGCAAAATATAAGGATAAGGAATACAAGAACATTCAATTTCTTCAAGATTTCATCAGTGGTTCGATTTTAATTGCATTTACAGGCGTGTTAGTTCCGGATCTCTTTCCAGTGATGGATCTACCAACCTCACTTCCCAATTTTTCAGGAATGATGGTCGATGAAATGGAATTACAAGTAGGTCCTCCCCGTTTGATGGGTCGTTAACTTGAAATAAATTATAAGGTGGAGATAGAAATGCCGACCACGATCTATGATGCTTCACAGATTACCTATCGTAACATGAACAAAGCTCAATCCGGTGATTTTATCAATCGTACACTGAATTCAAATCAACCGGGATATGCTCCTCGTCTCGGTGTATATGATCAATCCATTATCAATTCGGTAATGAGTGGTCAGATGAGATACTATCGCAGAGGTGCGTCAGGCGTTACTACGGTAAATAACGGCTGCCCATGCGTACCTCTCACTGACGCAAATTCTACAAATTAATGTCATATTGGTTTACAATAGTTCATATGATGAATATCATATTATGAACTATCTGAAAGGAGTCTCTCCTTAGACTCCAAGAGAATATACGGTATCTTCCACTGGAACTTTGTTTTTCCAAACAAACGATTGAAATACCGGTCGATGAAGTTGATCTTTGGGTACGGCAGTATGTACATCTTGTGCAATTCGAATATACAAATCAAACCCTTCGTATTTCTCCTCTCCATCTTCCGTTTCATAAATCGTCTGACCGGCATCATTGATCGTCCAGCTCCAAAGAAGATTGTACAACGGAGATTTCGTTTCGTATACTTTCCAAGATCCCTCTTCGCTCATAATTGGGACACCCTTTCCTTTCTTCTTGGAAGGAGGCTCCTCAAACAATCCATCGATCAAACTGACCGCCAATCGACACAGATCGAATGATGGGTTTGGAGGAACTTTCGGTTTATTATGATCGAAAAATGGTCCGAAATTATATTGATCGCCAGCATCTTGATCCGGCCAATGATCATCGGAGACCCATAAATGGCGACCTAGGCGAAAGATCGATCGACCAAAATCGATGATCGTAAATATTTTTCCGAATGTAGGTACACGCCATACTGTTCCATCTCGCTTGCGATAGTACAAATACTTCTTATCTGTCTTTCTCCAAAGAATGTTATTCGAATGAAGATCGTTATGTGTGAAGCAGATCGCACTTTGTAAAAAGGTGAGTGCGGCTACGACTTGAAACATCCATGCAATCCATCGATCTTCCCAACCTTGTGATTCCTTCTCAAATCCATCGATCTCGTCATCATCAAGAAGTGTATCCATTACTCCTTCTTGTGCTTCTTGTGCGATCAAAATGATCGGCATGTTGGGAAGTTCCAAACAAATATCAAATTCATACTCCGGCTGGGATCCAGATCCAGACTCGGAGCCAGACTCGGATCCAGATTGTGAACTGGCTCCAGATTGTGAACTGGCGTCCGACTCCGATCCTGATTCCGATTTGGATCCGGAAGAGATCGATCGACGTCGACGAACCGCTGCTTGATTCAGTTCCATAATATTGGTTGAATTGTCAGCATCTTCTTCCATTGTATCAAACGTAAATGACGTTACTGACGTTACTGACTCGATGTCACTTTGATCTACCACGTCACTGGATAGATCCATGGGCTCCAATTCAATATCCGTTTCTTCCTCATCATCAAACGGGCATGTCGTAATTTCACGATAAAACTCGTCAAAATTGGGAATGGCCTCCTTATTTTCATGAACCACAGTTAATCGAGCACTATGCGATTCCATGCCTTTCCAGAACCAACGACACTGACGATACGTATCGTATTCATTTGTAATCGTATATTGATAGTTTTTGCTAATTCCGGTAAAGGATCCATAGGATAAAATACAATGGGGGGTTAAATCTAATTCTCGGAATCGACTGAGAACGAAGTTGGCCACCGCATCAACATAGGCCTGGTTGTTATGGCTATGTAACTTAAGAAGTGTATTCTTCCAGGTCTTTTCACTTTGTGGAAGAAGAGGGTGTTCCGGGCAAACGTATTTCTCTTTTATGATATCGATGGGATTCAATAAATGAACCACTTTGACAAAGACATCGCATGGTTCAGACGTAGGGAGATCGCCGGTAGGATCGGCTGGTTGAGCCAGCGTGCGCATGGCACTCCAGAATTTAGGACGGTCTTGAGAAAGCCATTGGCTAATTTGAAATCGAGTAGGAAGCTCCATATTTTTATGAGACAGTGCCGAATCTGGAATAGTAAATAAGTCTAATGCGGGAAAATATCGTTGTAAATGGGCATAATTCGAAAATGTATCTTTTTCATTCTCGGTGAGATCACGACTTCGACAAGGCTCTTGTAAGAGTGTCTTTCGCACCGCTTTCATCTCTTTGATTACAAGACTTATGCGCGTGTTTGTAAAGCGCACGACAAATCGGCATGTTGTAGTAGAATTCATATGGCATCACAAGGCGGTGTAAATGTCAATCTCCGGAAGTTTGTTATGAAATCCATTCCACAAGATGCGGTTGCCGTGTTTATTGGTCGCCGTCGTACTGGTAAATCCACTCTCGTTCGTGATTTATTGTTTCATCACCAGGATTTACCGATGGGGTGTGTCATTTCCGGAACGGAAGAGTCAAACGGTTTCTTTAAAAAGATTGTACCACCCATGTTCATTCACGGAGAATACAATCCTGTTATTTTGGCCAATTTCGTAAAACGCCAAAAACTGGTTATGCAACGGATCCAACAAGATTTGGAGAAAGGAATCAAGTCGAATATCGATCCAAGAGCGTTTTTGATTCTCGACGATTGTATGTACGATGATTCATGGACACATGATAAGAATATTCGCTACTTGTTTATGAACGGTCGTTGGCTCAAAGTATTTTTTATTATTACCATGCAGTTTCCACTGGGTATCCAGCCTGCTCTTCGTACCAATGTCGATTATGTCTTCATTTTGAGAGAGCCTTATATGAACAATCGTCAGCGGTTGTACCAGAATTACGGATCAGCATTTCCATCGTTTGAATTTTTCTGTCAAATGATGGATCAATGCACTCAAAATTATGAATGTCTGGTCATTAATAACAATACACAAAGCAATAAACTGGAAGACACGATTTTCTGGTATAAAGCCGATGTTCACGGAGATTTCAAAATGGGTGCGCCTGAATTATGGCGCCAGTCTGAGATGATGGCGCGCGTAAAAGAGGAAGAAGATGTGTCACAGTTTGATCCTCGTTCTTCACAACGCCTGAAAGGCCCTGCCATTAGTGTAAATAAGAGATACTAGTAGAATGGACAAGAAATCCTGTCGTATATTATGTATTCTTTTCATTGCAGTAGTTGTATTATATATACTTTCTTCCTCATACGAGGAAGGATTTAATGACCGTCGCGAGGAGACACAACAATGCGGTGTCGATTTGCCATCCTGCTCAGGCGAACACGTACGGTGTATCAATGGATATTGCCGTTCCGATGTTGCACCAACTCTGCCCCCTTTATCGGATCTACCTATGACTCCTCCCACCGCCTATTGACCATAATAAAACCTCACCATTTGCTAGAAAATGGCATACTCGAAAGGAATGGGAATTGGCGCAATGCTTGTATTGCTGGTGGCGGCGGTGGTCGTGCTACCAATGATTGTACGTTACATTAACCGTATGGAGCCGCACTTTGTGATCTCTGGATTTCAGGATTTGGCCGCGGCGGGTAATGGACCGGTTCGTGTTCCTGCCCAAGCGGCTTCGAACTCGATGGGCGGATCCTATCATCCGGATCAGAACACGAATTATTTATGCGGATCCCCAAATGGAAGCGGACAGTCCTGCCCAGAGGGCACATTCTGTGATGGATTGACACAGTCTTGCGTCAAGATCTATCCTGGTGGCGATGTACCTGATACGGGTTACTATTCATAAATAGTTTGTTTCATTATTAATTATAAAATAGGTAAATTACGTATTTTATAATAATTATTGCGTAATACATTATGACGAACCAGCTGTATCGCTCTTAGGAGCAGGCTCATCAGGGGTTACTACCGTATTCGCCAATTCAGACTCCACTCGCTCCACAGTAAGAATTGGCTTCTCCAGCTTACGTTGCATGGCCAAATCACCCGTCTTGCCGCCAAACATGTCACCAAACTGATCGGTCACCGAACTATTTGAGGTTGATGCACCAATGACCTGCTTGGTTCCCTTCGTACGCTCCTCAAAGAATTGCTCACGCGAGTCCTCGTTCTCCTTGTACTTCTTCATCATGCTATTCAGCTGCTCATTATTGTACTCCTGATCCTTGACATCGTTCGGAGATGGATCCCACGGCGTCCACTTGCCCACCTCGCCCATAAAGATGTTGTGATACTTATCCTTTGACTGGAGCTTCTTTGCTCGGATCTCCGCCTCCTTTTGATTGGCGCACACTCCACGAACCTTCACACCACGAATTGTGGTACGAAAATCATTCAGCGCATAGAACTCCTCCTCCAGCTTAGACTTGTGCGAATACATGAAATCGTCATACGCTTCCACGATTTTTGTCTTATTCAGATCTGTGCGATTTTTCTGGATAAAGCTGCTGTATTGACTCATCACCTCATCGACACGCATACGGTTCTTACGGCAAATCTCTGCGCCCGCCAGCTGATCATTCTTCTCCAGCTCATTCGCATGTACATCGATCTGGTCGTTCACATTCTTTACCATCTCTACGAGATACTTCTCCAGATTCTTAATCTTCCAATCCACCTCATATGCATGAAGGAACTTCTGGAAGAAGTACAACTCCTTTTTATCCAGAACTTTCTCCGGACTGAGAAAACTTAGCAAGACGAAGCGCTGGCCTGGAATTTCGGTATCCTCATCCAAAAAATCTTCGATTACGGCATTCTTATCGGCGCTCATTTCTATTTCTCTTGAGATGGTGATGCTTTAAACTCGGTTGCAATATAACCCATCTTTCGCGGATTAGTTTTTTTCTTGCGTGTAAATATAGAAATCATGATGAGCTACGGATTTGCTGAAATTGTCAATCGCGTTATTAAGTACCTCATTGAGGGTCTTGTTATTGCTGCCGCCGCTATCTTTATCCCGAAGCGCGCGTTGCCGCTGGATGAGGTCGCCACGCTCGCTGTGCTCGCCGCCGTTGTCTTTGCTATCCTTGATGCTGTTTCGCCATCCGTCGGTGTTACTGCAAGACAGGGCGCAGGTTTCGGCTTGGGCGCAAATTTGGTGGGCTTCCCTGCACGTTTGTAAGTACCCATTTTTGAATAAACACGAATTCATTTCGTGTATTGAAATAAAATGTGGTATGGCCCCCACCCTACACTATTTTCATTAAATTATTAAAAATATCATATTTTCCAAATTTTTGGATATTATGATGTTGGTTGTATAATGAATTGTAGTGTCAAGTCTTGAAATATGTGATTCATAAAGTGGTTTTGAGCTAATAAAACTTTCTTAATGAAGAGATTAAAGATGCTCGAATGCGTAGACGTTCCAAACGGGCGCGTAAAACAGTACGGGCGCGCCGTTATATAAAATAAAAATGATAGATAGATGTCATTTGGAGAAGAAACTCCATTGGGTCGTATTTATAAGAAAATAGCCGAATTGGAAAAAGAGAAAGTTAGGGTTACCGCTGCTATAGATACATATAATAAACTATTTGAAAAAATATATGCAGATGAAGATACTATAAATCTGTCTGATTTATTGAAATTACAAGAACTAGGTAGTAAGGAATTTAATGAATCAATAAAACAAAAAAAGGGCATATATAATGCTGATGCTATAGCTAAAGGTCATACAATTGACACACAATACAGAGACGAGATGTATTGTAAAACATGTGGCATGAATGTATTCGATGCAACCTTAAAAGAATGTCCGAATCGTACTTCCGCCACATTATATTCATCATCTAGCTCTGCTGCTATTCCTCTGCCTTTTCCACAACAAACGCTCGGGCCATATGTTCAATCGGCAGTGCCCGCATCATTACAGCAACAAACACTCGTGCCATATGTTCTACCGGATGCATCCCATACATCTGCAGTGCCTGCATCATTACCGCAACAAACGCTCAGGCCATATGTTCCATCGGCTGCGCCCGCATCATTACCGACAGAACCTGAATTCCGTAAACATCATACATATTTAAACCCTCCTTCTGAGGGCGGCCGCCGCAAAAAAAGCACTTTGCGTAAACGTCGTACCCATCGCACCCTACGTAAAAAAAGCACCCTACATAAACGTCATTAACGCATGCTTTTCAAAAACGCATGCGAACATAGTGTAACATCCGACATACCACCTCGCTGGACAATGGCGAGGAGATCTGAATGAAGGATACAGTGTTTCGTTCGAACTAATGTCATGCGTAAGCTCGAGCGACCCACCAGAACGGGCGTTCCAAGAAACGTTGCTAGATTTCCATAATGTATTTTCTTTTGAAGTCCATAATATTTCACTTGAGCAATATGACTAAAGGTTTCGTCAACGAGATCCACACCCTTATCAGAAAGTGGAAATCCGGCATTGCGTTTATGGCTAAGAGGTAAATCCTGATAGACATAAAAGCATTTTTGATGAATGGTAGTAAGATGAATGGCGGAATAGTATTCGAAACATGTGGGAAGATGCGTTATGTTCCGTATTTGAGATTCAAGAAATCGAATATGGGAAAACATGATGTTTTTGATTAAGCATAAATAATATATCAATTTTATATAGAATGGCTGAATATTATCCTGGGCCACCGCCTTCTGAAAAGACTAGTTTGAAAAATGATCATTTGAATTCAGATTTATGGAATACCATCCCTACATCATTTGAGAAAAAAAATAAGAAATATGATGAATTGATAACGAAGATTAATGAAATTCTTGCTAAACCATCGATAGAAACAGATGATCGTATACAATTATCAGAATACAATATACAATTACGCACACTACGTAAAAATACTTCAGCATATATGACTGAAAAAAGTAGCAGATTTCGAAAGTTTCCAATAATTGAAACACAATTTAATACATTGATTGAAAAAATTGAATCTACCCTTAAAAGAATAAGTGAAAAAATAGATCCAATTGAAGAAAAAAAAGAAGACAATTCACGCAAATATGTACATTTGCCAAAAAACGATCCGCCAAATTCTATACGTTCTCCTAATATGGCGTATCTTTATAAAAAAGGATCTCCGCTTGATATTATTTATGAAAAAATAATTAGATTACGTAGAAAAGGTAAAGATACTACATTTTATACTAAACTATTTGAAAAACTATTATATGAACAACAATTAAACTTAAATGACTTATTATTGCTCTCACGTGAAGGAGTGGACGTTAATAGAAATTTAAAAGACTTTGCAGAGGATAAAGGGCACATATTTGCAGAGGACAAAGGGAACATATTTGCAGAGGATAAAGGGCACATAATTAGATATAAAAATAACTGTGAGAATTGTAACATGACATTATACGACGCATCTCAACACCCGTGTCCTAAGAAAATTACAGAGAATATAAATAATAAATTATATCCACGTGTAAAACAAATCAATTATTCTAAGAAAATAGGAAACGAATATGTTGGTCCTACAGTTAGTGCTATGAATTGGCCAAACAGAATCGAATCCAGACGCGTGTACCACGGTCTCGCATCTTTAACTAATGAAGAATATGATAGATATAGAGAAATATTTCTTAATTTCAAACGTCAACAAAACTTTCTAGATATGGAACAGGCATTTGGTGGTCCTCAAAATAGTGAAAACAATGACAATAATGAAAACAATGAAAACAATGAAACAGAAGGAGGAAGACGTCATAAAAGCAAGATCCTGCGCAAAACTCATCGTAAACGCAAGATGTTTCGTAAAACGCGTAAACATTAAAGTTTATCAAACATCGAGAACATCTTGAGACCTTCATGAAACAGTTTCACATCTCCTAGAATCTTTCGAGCTAGACCCTTCGTGTTTTTGTTTCGATACGACGAAAACATCCAGATAGTTGAATTATATTTCTTCCAGTTCTGATATTGTTTGAAATCGGAACAGATAGTGACATAGATACTATACAGCTCCTTCTTATAGGCTTTGTGAGTATCATCAACAATCGGTGTAGGAGGTTCCTCGCCTGGTTTTTCGATAGGTACGAAAGAGTCTTCAAAAACAAGACTCATCCATTTCAACATACGGTCCATTTGCAGCAAATCAAGTTCGCGTTCATCATCGATATCCGATCGAACGAGAGTCGGAGTCGGAGCGTTTCGTCCTGAAAAATAAGACGTATAGATTCCTACCACACTTGATGCCATGATTGGTGCAATGTTATTGACTACGAGGTGGTACAGAAACTCTGACCCCACTCCTGCCATCTTTGTAGAAGATGCTGATTTTATTTATGCTACGCTCATCGGTATTTCTGCCATATAAACGTCTACTTTTTGGGATTCAACATTGATTTGTGATGTTTTACCCCACTGTATCAACCGCTTTCCAAAATAGGAGAATCCGTCAATAAGGCACTGTACACCATGACGAACCGTTTCACGAATAGGACGTACAATATGATGTTCTACTGTGTCCTCTACTGCCTTGACTGCCTCTCGAACTTGTTTGATGACCGGTAATTCAATAAATGCATCGCGAAGTGCCACAATCACCTGGGTTTTCTTATTAATCCACTTAATAAATGTACGCGTCGAGTCTCGTGCAGAATGAGTAAATGTATACCATACGCTTTCCACGATCCATTGCACAATGTCCACTATGATATGCATATCTTGATAGAGTTGTGTACTGGATAGGTCTCGATTCCCATGATAGAAATCCGACAACGTTGTGCTTGTGTCATGGTAGAACTTATTTGTTATTTCTTGGAGAGAGTATGTTCCATTCTGTAATTGTTGGATTCCTGTGATCATTCCTTTATTTCTCTGAAGACTGATATAGGTCAAGCCCAAACAGGCAACCCCTTTTACAAGAGACGGTGTACTAATAAAATCATACTGTATATAATTATGTGTTACAAGCGATGTACAGGTATAGACCATCAGATGTGGGGCAAGTCCAAAGTTAGCCAGAAGAAGGGTATGAAGAACAAATGCGCAACAAAGCAAGGACAACATCATTTTTATGGTTTGATACATTCGTATACAGGTCCGTATCGTAGGAATGGATTGTTTACCAATAGAAACGGGATTAATTTGTAAGATTTTCACATTCTGTTCAATTGCATTCAGAGCTATATTTCGTACCGCCTTTGTTATTGGATCGACATTGAATTGATTCTGCTGCTGTAACTGGGAACAGAGATTACAAATCTGCTCTTCCCAATTTGTCATGTGTGCCCGAAATATCGGGCCATATCGGATTCAATTTTATACTGTTCTCAAGTACTGCCAGCCCTGGTCCCCACATATCTTTTCCCACGTCTTATCCTGTAAATATAGCTTGTCGCGGTTTTTCAAAAGCGGAAAGCACGAAAGATACTCGTCCATTTCTAATAATTCACAGAACTTATACAGCACATAACCATATGATAAAAAGTTTCGACGACCCTTTGGACAATGTTTCTTAAACGACGGCTGAATCTCGCGAAACATATGGCGCAACTTTTCTTCATCTTCACGCGACATGAAGGGCGCATTTTGTCCATTTAGGCGATTAATAATATGAGGAATATGTTCATAATACTTGGAACATTTCATCTTACGAAGAATCTCACGCAACTTCGTGGGTTTGAGAGTACCCATGTTGGTAATGCGCTCTTTCTTCAATTGCACCAAAATCTCGTCATACACGTCGGCAGGAATTTCCGTACTCTCCTTTGCCTGGAACTGCGCCAGCCACTCATTAAAATGGTTAATCTTCTTATACGCATAATAACAAACCTCTCTCGGCGGATCTTTATACGATGGTTTATCGCTATCTACCAAAATAAACTCCTGATGACCACATGTGGAACAAGTTAGATTCGCTTCATTTAAACACATGATCATTTCATTACCACACTGTTCACAATTGGTCCAGGGATCATCGTATTCTTCGATCGAATTTCGACCCATGGCTGGATCTTCGATCTGCAGATAATCATTCAATAACTGATTTCGCTGAAACGTTTTCTTTTCAGTTGTTCCCTCTTGTTTTGATTCATCTGTCCGAGTATCACTAGAAGAAAGGGCAAAGGCATCGGTTATATCACTCTTTTCTTCCGCCACTTCTTCAAGAATGGCCAAGATAGACCCAGGTTTCGCCTTATTGGATACAAATGATGCGGTACCTTGCTGAATTTGCTCTTGAATATCATAATAATGATACAAAATGTCGCCTGTGCGGAGGTAATAGTCCATCATTTCGGATCCGTCTTCAATGGAACGAATCTTTTTTTCCAAGGTTTCAATCTCTCGCTCGATTCTCCATATTTCCATATCTGACAAGGTTTCATTTAGTTTCTTCTTTAATGCATCTCGCTCTTTTTTATAATTTCCTACTTGTTCTTTTTCTTCCATCATACTTTGAATTTTCTGATGATGAATCGCATCGAGTGTGGTGCGAGCTTCTGGATTACTTCGTTTCGAGCTCTTTACTTTAAAAAATGCGCTGTCACTCATACTCCTGAATGGTACTTATACGGTATGTGTGATGTGGTTTTAAACCCTCCTTGTAATGTTATAGAAGTATAGTGCGTTCAAAATCTTTAAAAAAAGACTTACGGGACCCTTACAATCTGCATAACAACTTCGGTGGCTATCATGGTTTCAAATTATATTTCCTCCATATCTTTTACAAGAATATTTATGTATGTTATGTTCACAACGAGAAGATTCATTATACTACAATAATATTTTCTATGTTCTCATTTCTTATATATATTCTAATTTATCTTCTTTCATTTTCTACTTATAATTGTACTGTTATAATCGATCAAACTTAATAGTTTTATATTTTACTAGTATAAATATATAAGTGGTATATTACTATAAAAATGGAAAAAATCGATTACAAACTCCCCGGCCATTTTTTTAAAAAATGTGTTTTCCTAAAATTTTTTTGTATTGTCTAAGTATAAAACTACCATGACAGGCGGAGGTTTGATGCAACTTGTAGCGTACGGTGCCCAGGACGTTTACCTGACAGGCAACCCGCAGATCACATTTTTTAAGGTGGTATATCGCCGCCACACCAACTTTGCGATGGAGTCCATCGAGAACCCGTTTAACGGCGCCCCGAACTTCGGCAAGAAGGTCACCTGCACGATCCAGCGCAACGGTGATTTGATCCACCGCATGTACCTCCAGGCGACTCTGCCGCAGGTCGCGCTGCAGACATCGGACGGCTCGGGTGCTCAGTTCCGCTGGCTCAACTGGGTCGGCCACAACCTCATCAGCTATGTTGAGATTGAGATCGGTGGTCAGCGCATTGACAAGCACTATGGCGATTGGCTGCACATCTGGAACGAGCTCACGCAGGAGCCTGGCAAGCAGGCCGGCTATGCCAAGATGGTCGGCAACATCCCTGAGTTGACGAACTTGCTGTACCAGGGTGGTGCCAACTGCGAGAACGCGTGCTACGGTGGCGAGCCGCTCACATCGGAGGTTATCACCTCTTGCGCCCCGATGCGCACACTGTACATCCCGCTGCAGTTCTGGTTCTGCCGCAACCCGGGTCTGGCGCTGCCGCTCATTGCGCTCCAGTACCACGAGGTCCGCATCAACCTCGAGTTCAACTCCCTGAACAACCTGTGCTGGGATTACTCGAACAGCTCGGACCCGCATGCGGTGCGCACCCGCGTGGGCCAGACCGGCTTGGCCGCTGCTTCTCTGTATGTCGACTACATCTACCTCGACACAGACGAGCGCCGCAAGTTCGCTCAGGTCTCGCACGAGTACCTCATCGATGTTCTGCAGTTCACGGGCGGTGAGTCGATCACGTCTTCGGCCAACAAGCTGAAGCTCAACTTCAACCACCCATGCAAGGAGCTCGTCTTCACCGTTCAGCGTGACTCGTTCACATCGTGCGATGATTCGATCGTCAACCCGTGGAAGGGACAGCAGCCGTTCAACTACTCGGACTGGTGGGACCGCTCCGTGCTCGAGTCGGGCTACTCGGTCACTCGCGTCGAGGGCATGGCCGGCAAGAACCCAGTCATCACCGCGCTTCTCCAGCTCAACGGCCACGACCGCTTCCAGGTTCGCGACGGCAACTACTTCAACTTGGTTCAGCCGTACCAGCACCACACCAACATTCCGGCCGTCGGAATCAACGTGTACTCGTTTGCTCTCCAGCCGGAGCAGCACCAGCCGTCGGGCACATGCAACTTGTCGCGCATTGACAACACAACGTTGCTGTTGACGGTCTCGAACAACTCCGTCGGCACCAACCTGTCGTCGACTGTTAACGTGTACGCGACCAACTACAAAGTTCTCCGCATTATGTCGGGCATGGGAGGATTAGCTTATAGCAATTAGAGAAATTCCGACCTCCCGGTATGGAATGTATTATACTTGTTATATTCGTATATGTGTAAAATTGATAAAAAATATTTCGTATTTTGAGTATAGATAAATATTCAAAATGGAAATTAAATCACAAGAGACAATTAAATTCATAGGTCGTGTAGGTAAGCCTGCGCAAGATATTGTGTATATACATGTATTATATCATAATAAAGAATATACCATCATGAAAATTAAATTTAATGATGGTTTTATTAAAGGTGTTATTGATAAAGAAGAATTTATTAAAGTAAAAGATTATAGCTGGCATTATGTAGCAAATGGATATATTAGTCATGGATTACAAATTGATAATAAAAAAAAGGAACTCTATCTCCACAATATGGTAATGGGCAGAATAGAATTTCCAGGAAAAGGTGCAAAAGAATCCATCGATCATATTAATCGAAATGGATTAGACAATCGTAAAGAAAATCTTCGCCTCATCACACAATCTGCTCAAAACATCAATCAAAAACAAAAGAAAAGACGCATTGAACTTCCTACAGATTCAGGAGTGACGGTAGATGAAATTCCTAAACATGTATGGTACATCAAAGCAAACGGAGCACATGGAGATCGATTCGGAATTGATCTTAAAACGGAAAAAATAAAATGGAAGTCGACCAGTGCAAAGAATGTGACACTACAAGATAAACTAAAAGCTACAAAGGAACAATTACAAATATATTATCAACAATTTCCATATTTGAATCCAAACAACGAGGATACAAATATAGAAATGAAAGAGCTAACAACGTCATATGAGGAGATTGTTGGTTTAGTGGAGTAAAAAATATAAAAAAACAAGCTTATTTTTATTTAAAGTATGATACAAATAAAAGTTATAATTTAGATAATATTATAGCAGATATTCTACTAATACCATATAATAAAAGCTAATAAGCTAGTTATATCAAATATCAGCCTCTAAACATACGAACGTGTTTTTTATTGTATTCTTCTTTTAATCGATCTCCGAGATATTTCTTATTTGATTTTTCTAATAAATACCTGTGATTCTCTCATTCCAATCACTTGAATTCGTTTATGATATCCTGAGAGAAATGCATCGATTCCTCTCTGAGTTAGATCCGGTCCGCCCCATCCATAATCATCAAAAATCATAATTCCATCCAATTTGAGTTTTCGAAAACTAAGAACAGCATCTTCCAAAACATATTCTGGTTCGTGATTTCCATCAATATAAATTATATCAAATGAATTATCCTCAAGTAAAAGAAGTTGTTCATTTGAATATCCTCGTCGAACAATAATTTTATTGGAATGACCAGATTGTTCTATATTTTTAAGAAAATTGTTGTAAATAGTATTTTGTTGACCTTTGTATTCTGGATAGTCTTCATAATCATTCCATGGATCAATGACATATAATCTGCTATCGGGGTGGGAAGCATATGAATTCGCTACGGAAAGTAGATTCGCACCATAAAATGCTCCAATTTCTAAATATCGAATAGGTCTTGTTTGATATTTTTTAAGAGGAATTGCTACAATCCAATTATCTGAAAGGCGATATTGGATCCCATCAAATGAAGATGGTACAAGAGGAGCAGATGCAACGGGAGGTGCAATAAGATAGGGTGCCCGTATTCTTTTAGAAAGAGTATTAGACCATGACGACATGTATAAATAAAAATAGATTATAAACAATAGTAAAATACACATTTTTTGAGTTCGTAACACGACATCAAAAAAATCTACCGAGTCGGAATAAAACCTGCAATCTGATAATAATTTTTTATATAACTCATTATGAAAGATACTTTGAATAAAAATCCCATGCATCGGTATTCATCACATCATTATTTCGAGAGTGAATATCTTCTGATTCTGTATAACTTCGTTTTTTGATTGTATCAGCACGCCCTCTTTCTATTTTTTCTATAAATTCCTCCTCGGATTTAGTATAATAATGATGAATACATGCAATATCGGTTGTTCCTATTGAATGAAAAGATCCTATAATTTGCTGATTATGTGGATCACACGTGGTACCGCTTCGCAACATCATATGATGAGGATCATTAAAAAACCAGGCATATTGCAGTTGAACAATTGATTTAATATGATGATCTGGTGTAGAAGCGCATTGTGTAAATCTTTTGGTAACTGGTTCCGATTTGTAATGTGTATGTTGATTCGTGCCAAACAATAGCCAATTTAAACCAATGGCTGAACAACGATACTGGGATAAAAATCGTGATATAGAATTATGTTTCTTTAATACAATAAATTCATCAAGATCAATAAAGGCAGCCCATTGATGTTTATCGCCAAATATACTAATAAAATTGTGATAGGCATCTAGTTGTTTTGATTTTCCTGGAAAGTGAATAATGGTAATTTCATTGGATTGTTTATCTTGTAATGAATTATCATCACTGTTATCATATATATATATATGATGAAATCCAAGGGACAAATGATAGTGAATCCATTCATCTATATATCGTTCTTCATTTCGTGCAATTGCACAAATCACAGAAGTAGTTGGCTTTTTTTTATAAAGGATATTCCTTTGAAAAGATGTCATTATCTATCGTGTGATAGTAATCAAAATCGTTTCAAATGATCTCACATTTGAAAAGAAATTCTGCTGAGCCGGAATCGAACCAGCGACCTGAGGATATCTTTTGGGAAACAACTACAGTCCTCCGCTCTACCAATTGAGCTATCAGCAGTGAACCATACGGCTACAACCGGAGAAGAAATATATTAAGCTATTCTTACGCACGTATTTATGGTCGAATGGTATAGATAATAGTATCCAAAAATATTGTATTAGCAACGTGTTTTTGAAGATGATCGTAATAATCAAAATCACCACCGTAACGATTTTTCCACTCAGAAGCACCCGCTTTATCAAATGGAATAATTCCACATTGTGTACTAATATCATCTTGAACAATATTTCGTTGTAAAAGACTTGGAATTCTTATCTTTTTTTCAGAATCGTATAGACATGCAATATACAATGTGGATGGATCCGTGCACCTAGATCGTAATATTTGAAATGAACCAGCTATATACACATCATCGTCATCTGCATTCATAATAAATGTAGTCGTAGGTGATAAATTACCCTGATAAACATTCCGAATTCCATGCCCCCAATATCCCAAGTTTGGATCTTGTTCGATCATTGTGCACTGGGCACGATGATCTTTAATCCAGTCATTCGTAAATCCGCACGCATCTATACTTCCTTTTCCATCAAATACAATGGTGATAGCATCATTTGATGTTAATTCTGATTTTAGACTATCAAGCATACGCCGTAAACATGGCCGGCCTGAAGTTGCAATCAGAATATGAAATGTTGGGATAAAAGGTGGAATAGGAACCGGAATAAATGTTCGATTTACAGGTCTTCTACATGAAATCCAAGAAGACATATAATATTATATTATTTACTCTTTATATATTTAACATTCATAATTATGATAACAATGTTCAATATCAGAATAATTTGCATATTGATATCCAATTCGCGGATGATACATATACCATATTCCTTTTGGCATTAGTCGTTTCCAATATTGATCAAGATATGCTTCATGATGATTGCCTTTTTGTATAATAAGATTGCTGCTTTCTTTAAAATTTTGTAACAATATCGGAGCATAGTCGCGATGAATAATGTATCCTGACGTTGTCTGAGATGAACGAACTTTATGAATGCTAGATAAATTAGTTATTTCGTAAGAAAGATTATCGTGTCCATATGCTAATAGTATCATATCAAACCGTGGTATCATATCACATAATTCAATAACATAATTATGAATATTATCGGATACAAAAGTAAAATCGTCCTCTAAAATCATATATGTATTCCATTCAGGATGTTCTAAAAAGAATTCTAGAGATTTGATATGACTTAAAGAACAACCCAATGCCCCATTTGTTGGGACATATTCTGCATTGATCCGATGTGTTTTGGAAAGAGTTGGATCTATTTTTTTTATTTCGTTTACAACATGTTCATTACGGTCCGTTCGATGTTCTAAATTAATATAAAGAATGGCATCAATTCGATCTAAACATGACATAATTTTACTATATTATAGTAAATAGATTCGCTTTATATTATCTTCCTCTCCATACTTTTACAATCGCTGTATCATATCCTGATTGGACCAATTTATAAGATGCAGATTCAAATGTTTGAATCTGTGATTCGAATGCGCCTGGATAGCGAAGAATATCTCCAAAGTTTGAGCATTGTATATCGGTAACATATTTTTCATAAAATAGAATCATTCCAAATAATCTCTCAAATAACTCGCGCTGTGGTCGTGAACGAATTGCCATTGACAATCGTGAAAACAATCCATATTTTTGTTCTAGTGCATTAATTACTTCTCTATCGATTATCGTTGCCCCTCCAAAACACCCCTTCCAGGAAGATAGTTGCTTACTATATTCTATAAGGGGACCAGAGTTAGACAACAATGACAGATAGGTTGCATAATTTAGATCGTTATGTTTATTTGTAAAATACCAATGAAATCGAACAGGATCCTCTAATTCCATATCCTTGAATGGGCGAGATAAGAACATGCTATCATGAAGAAAAATCATTCGATCCGCCCATGCATTCTTTAACAAATAATAATATGGAAGGATCTCGCCTGCCCCACTCCACTCACTTGCAATTACTTCGGTATCGATCAATTTTCCATTTACGGTGTTGATCGTGGAATTATCATCAATAATTTTGATCGGATTGGTATAAAATCGCCGAATCGAATTATAACAAGAGATCCAAAGATCGTTGTCTTTTGTTGTACGAATATTTCGTAGAATTACAAAGACATACGTCTTGTCTTTATAGGTAAGTAATTGTGCAGAAATGGGGCTGATTTCGATCTTTTTGATCGTAGATAGTCTGCGATCGGAGAAGATAGGTTCCGATGATGTAAGAGTAGGATAGACAATTTCATTGACTGGCTTGATCTGAAATGATTCTGATAGAATAACATGTGGTTGCTCGGAACGATGAATAATTTGAGGACGTAACTCGGAAGGGATTTGAGAAAGATCACGCTTACGAGGTAATTGACGATTGGCCCACGATGACATGTAATTCAATACTGGATTATTATTTTTGTTTTTCGTACTCGTTTTTATTTGTTTTCCAAGAGAAATGGGAGTGACCGGATCGCAACTGAATTGTTTTCAGGAATGGTGGCCTATGACCGATACACCTACTATACAAGATCGAGTTCTTGCATTAGAACAAAAACAGACAGTGATTGAGTACACCCATAATGTGTTGGACCGAAAATATTCTGAACTTGATGTAAATGATGAATTATCCAATCAACATATACGTACCTTATTACATGATGTAAAACAATTAATGATACGATTAGATCGAGCGGAGACTAAAATAAATAGTATGTCTCATGAAAATGGAGAGATGATCGACAATGATATTGTTATTTTACGATCCTAAGATAGATATGGAAACGATATTGGGTATGAATTATTTTGTATTTTGCCTGTTGGTATTGATTGTCGTACTTTACTTTTCAAAAGAGATCCGAGATGAAGGATTTTTTGGAATGAGTCCTGGAACAATGGATCAATTGTCATCTACGCGCGCTCCTACACTCCAAGGTCGTATTGATGTCAATCGTAAACCAGATCAAGACATGGACGATCAGATCCAGGCGAATTTAACGGCAAAAGCATTAATGGACATGACCGGGCCAGGGGCGACAGACAATCATTATGCAATGGCGTCGTTATAAATGGATCTGATCAAACTGATCAGAACAATCTTGTGAATCCCATTGTATGATTGGTCTCCCTTCTGGATACATATCATACGGAATGGCGGCTGAAGTGGGTCGTTCAATTGATAGAAGTGTTTTAAGAGAGCGAAGTCGTCGTTCTAAAGGTGAACGAATATGTTTCCATTGTGTTCGACCTAGCTGTTTCCATCGCCATTCAAATTGTAAGGCGGTTCGCCATTCCGGAAAGGGGACGATACATGCACGTTTCCATTCTAGTCCTTGTGCAACACGAATACCAGTTGCACGAGCTCCGCCTTTGATTTCTTGATTATGCTGACGCAACCGTCTGTCTGGATCGACTGTTGCGCCAACATAAGTTTGACCTTCGTCTGTGTAGAGGAGATAACAAAAGGCACACATATACTTTATATGTGTAAATTATTATTTAAACGGGTATGAACATATAATATACAGAAATGGCCTGTACACTTGTGACTGCATATTATTCTATTCGTTCAAAATTTCCTAAAGAACAATATTTATCATGGATTACAACCTTTCTTAAAATTAAATCACCTATTGTTTTATTTACGGATCAAAATATGGTGGAATGGATTCGTGAAAAGAGAGGTGAATTACCCATTCATATAGTTTCGATTCCATTTAATGAATTAGAGATGTGGAAACGATATGAATTACAATGGAACCAGCATTATATGATTGATCCAGAACAGTTTCGTCATAGTCCAGAATTGTATGCAATTTGGGCTCAAAAACCATTTTTTGTAGAACAGGCCATTCTGTCTAATCCATTTCAAACGGATTATTTTTTCTGGTGTGATATCGGGGCATTTCGAGATCCGTCCGTTTCACAAACGATTTTAGATACTTTTCCTTGTACTCGATATTTAGAATCGGAATGCATTCTTCTTCAGTCTATAAACGATTTGACAATATCGGATCAGGCTATACGTTCAGACGGAATTCGAGGAGAAATTATTTCACATTCGTGGAATGATGTCCGCCTAGTTGGTGGATTATGGGGAGGAGGAAAAAATGGATGTTTACGATGGAAGAGATCCTATGAGCGTATGCTAGAAGCATATTTCCATGCAGGGCGTTTTGCAGGAAAGGATCAACAAGTTATGCTGTCAACATATTTAGATGATCCTTCTCTTGCCAAAGTTATAATGGGAAAAAATGGAGATTGGTTTTTCTTAGAACATTTATTATCGGATCTACCTGAGATATATGTACTCAATCCTACTTATTTGATTTGAGTCGCATATTTCTATACCATTCTCGAAGTGGCTCATTTGATTGACCTTTCGTATTAAATGCAGAAGTATGATGAATTCGATGCCATGTTAAACAGCTTGGAATGTTATATAATTTACCACCTGAAAGGGCGATTTTCATCCATAAATGATAATCATCCATTGTATAATTTATATCATTCAATTCCCAATGACAATATTCCTTACGAATTACAGAACTACTATTAATCATCGGATTATGATTTTCTAATACAGATGGATCGATATATCCATATTCGATTGATACAACTCCAGTTATATCGCCAAAATATGTACAAAACGTACCAATTACCGCAGCATCGTGACCATCACCATTAATAACACGTAGTTGTTGAGCTAATTTATCAGATTCCCACTTATCATCACAATCCAAAATGGCAATCCAATCTGCCCTTGAAAATGTAACCAGATTATTTAAACTTTCTACTTTACCATTAAGAGGAGGCCCTTGAATAATCACACGAATACGCGGTTCATTTGCTGCAAGTTTCATTGCAATTTGTGCAACCTCTCCTCCATCTGGTCCATGTCCATTAATTCCAATCAACATTTCCCAATCAGAATATGTTTGTGCACGAACACTTTGAATACATTCTTCCAAAAATTCAATACCATTATAGACAGGTGTTAGAATAGTGAAGAATACCATAGCAACTCTGTATAGAGGATAATAAATATTCTTTAACCTCAACAGAACTCTATGGCGTCTATTCTTGTTCCATTTACTGCAGAAATTCAGAAATACGCTATTTCTGCAGGTTTTCAAACATTTCTAGTAAGCCCTACGACACTTGATGTTTATAGCAGTGAACTATCCGCACTTCAGTCATGGATATCCGTACACCATATCACATCTTTGCCCATTCCTCGTCAAATGGCTGCGCGGTTCTGTTCATGTATTGATACACACGATGTATTAACCCCTCATTCAACCAATGTACCGTATTTTACAATGAGTCAGGTTCGTTCTATTTATCAAATTCCAAATCCAACGAACACAAAATATGTGGTAGGAGTGATGTCCTTTGGAGGTGGGTTATATGGAACAGTTGATTCACAGGGTGTACTTACAAATGGAGACGTACAGTCTTATTGGACCTCGATTGGAATTCCATCCAATAATCATCCAAAAGTAATTGTTGTACCAATTAATGGGGCAACCAATGTACCTAATATAAATGACGGGGGGTCTACAATAGAAAATACATTAGACGTGGAAGCAGTTGGAGGAGCGTGTCCGAGTGCCAATCTAACCATTGTTTTATACATCGCACCCAATTCATTTAATCAGTTTGCACCGATCCTGAATTACATGTATTCAAATACAATTACAGTAAATGGTGAACAATATAAACCAAATCTTATTTCATGTTCATGGGGTGCTCCTGAAATATATTTTACAAATTCTCAGTTATCTGCAATTAATGCGGTGTTAAACAATATGACAGCGGCGGGTATCAATATATGTGCGGCAACAGGCGATTATGGATCCAATAACGGTGTAGGAGGAACAGGCAATTATGTCGATTTTCCAAGTTCCAATCCAAATATAACTGCAGTAGGTGGTACTAATATGGTTTGTCCTAATAATGTGTATGATAGTCAAACCGTAGAAACGGCATGGTCATCGGGTGGAGGAGGAATTAGTGCAATCTATTCGAAACCATCATACCAATTTAAGTTATCTGGAACAAACCGTTTGACTCCTGATGTTGCGTCCATTTCGGATCCAAATACAGGGGTGGTATTTACAATTAATGGTCAACTTCGAGTCATTGGTGGTACAAGTGTAGCTGCCCCTACCATTGCCGGGTTTTTAGCAGCAATTAACTGTAGAACATTCATTAACCCGTTATTGTATCAAGCACCATACTCTTCGTGTTTTCATGATGTAACGCATGGATCAAATGGAGGGTATAATGCAGGTATCGTATATGATAACTGTACGGGTCTAGGAAGTATCAATGGAGCTGCTCTTGCAGATTTTATCGCAAATCCCACCATACAGGTATCAAGTATTACATTAAATATAACAAGTATCACCATGAGTCCAACACAAACTTCTCAGCTTGTAGAAACAGTTCTTCCAGCCAATGCAACTAATAAAATCGTTACATGGTCTTCGAGCAACTCATCGGTCGTGACGGTCACAAATGGTCTAATGTCTGCATTAACTACTGGTTCGTCAACTATTACAGCTACAAGTACAGATGGTTCAAATGTATCAGCGAGTGTCGTTGTGACAGTACGCGATGTTAACATTCCAATAACAGGAATTACATTAAACCTTACAATTGCAACACTTCAGCCGAATAATACGATTACACTTCTTGCCACCATTGTTCCATCGAATGCAACAGATCAAACTATTGTATGGAGCTCCAATTCCATTAATGCAACGGTTTCCTCATCTGGAGTAGTAACGGGCCGTTCTGCTGGAACAGCGATTATCACTGCAATGACGCTAAGTGGAAATCTTACTGCATCATGTACAATTACGGTTATTATACCCGTTGTGTCGATCATGTTATCTCCAAGTACATTGAATATGGATATTCGAACAACCAAGCCAATTATTGCAACGGTATTTCCATCGAATGCCACAAATAAACAGCTCACATGGTCATCTTCTGATACAAACATTGCAACAGTATCATTATCTGGTATTGTGACATCAGGTAATACACAAGGTTCTGCTCTAATTACTGCTCGCTCGGTGGATTCTGGATCTACTGCGACGGTTTCTGTATCTATTGGCGTAGGAGTTCAAAGCGTTTCATTAAATTCAACAAATATATCATTACCAAAAGGAAATACATTTCAAGCAATTGCAACCATTCAACCAATTAACGCTGCAAATAAGAATATTACATGGATGTCTGCACTATCTAGTGTTGCAACCGTATCGAGTACTGGACTCATTACCGCAGTTGGCAATGGAACAGGTATCATTATGGCAATCACTCAAGATAAAAATAAAATGGTATTTATGGTGGTTCGTGTTACCACGCCTGTATCTTCTATATCTCTTAGTCAAACTGTGCTTATCACATCTCGTAATGCGACATCACAATTAACTGCAACAATTCTTCCATCAACTGCATCAAATAAATCGATTGTATGGATATCTAGTAATCCGAATGTAGCAACCGTATCTTCTATTGGAGTTGTACATGGAGTATCTATGGGAAATACTACAATTATTGCACGAGCAGTAGAGGGAGGTGTTCAAGCAACATGTAATGTAATTGTTCATTAATATATGGCCTAAAGATTTTGGTATAATGTGATTATATGATGAATCAAATACCAACAGTATCCGTTAATATTATGGGAGGTCTTGGAAATCAGTTGTTTCAAATTGCAGCTGCCTATGCTTATGCGCGACAAACGGGTGGGAGATTTCTTCTTTTTAAAAAGAAAGATAATGGTAATCGACCGGTCTATTGGGATACACTCTTGTATAAGATTCAACCCTATTTGGTCCCCTATCTAGCACATGACTCTATGACACAATGGAATGAATCTCTTGCAACAATGTATAAAGAGATCGGTCCGTTGCCTTCTAATGGAATATTTCTTAAAGGATATCTACAAACTTCAAAATATTATCAAACAGATTCCATTAAAAATGAAATTAAAGAATTATTTCGACCGTCCTTACCCTTGACATCAGACGTGAATCTAACATATTCTCATTTAATCGAAAATAAAGATCGTGTTGTAGTCATTCATTCTCGTCGCACTGATTATATTACCGCTCGAGAATTTCATGGACCATTGGAAGGTAGTTATTATAAGGAGGCTGTTCGAAGAATAGTGGAGAAAGTAGACCGTCCTATTTTTGTAATGTGTGGTGATGACCCAGCATTTTGGAACGAGATTCGTGATGATATCGCTCTTGTCTATGATCACGAGAATATGATTGTTGAGGATACTGACATTCGAACGTATGCCTTATTACAGCAATTTCATAACTTTATTATGTCCAATTCAACATTTATCTGGTGGTGTGTATGGATGGCAGATGCAAAACATGTGATGGCTCCATCGAAATGGTTTGGTCCAGCGGGTCCACAGCTTTTTAGCGATATTTATGAAGAGAACTGGGAGATTGTACCATGTTAACAAACTATTATATAATAATTTCGAATCAATTTAAATATTCATTCAAAATAATTAGTATAGTTATCCATTATTCACAATCGAAATTAATGGTAAATGGATATTTCACAAAACAGAAATCGCGCCATGTCGTATGTCCACCATAGTCACGATCGTGTTCGGACCAACCAAAGAGACGCTTTCGAGGATTGTCAATCCATTCTGGAAAGGGTTTCCATACACGATGTTTATATGTAAAAATAAGATTCATTACCGTCATTTCATTGCATCGACAAATCGGATAATCATTCATAGTGCGAATCAGATCTCCAACATGAATGGTGCGAAGAAGTTGGGTATCATACATCCAAATGCAATTCAAAAAATAGCGTTCACTAAGAATGGAAGGATCATACTCTTGAAAGAATCGTTGTGCCACTTCGGGGTGCTCCACTGTTTCAATAATGCCTCCAAATCGTTTATGTGTATCATAGGGAGCAGCATCATCTGGTGCCATAATCACACCTTCGCATGGCAAATCAGCAAGGTATTGTACCTTATCAAAAATGCGTAAACCGGCATCAAAAAAGATGACACGATCCCAGTTCATAAACATTGTATCAAAGACATGGAATTTATCCCACTGTGTTAGTTTAGCAAATTCACGATTATCACAGGTAGGACGAATGGGATCCGCACGGTACTTCTCAACCAACGCATTGGTATCAATGTGCTCCATACGTGTATAAATAACATTGTAATAATCCACAAAGTTGCGCGGCGCATCGAACCCAATGGTAATCAATACAAGATCCCCTGTCCATTGGCCGCGAGACCGAATATCCATAATCGTTCGTTTGGCTTTATGAAAGTAACCCTGATCGGTTAAGGTGACAACAACTGTTTTCATTTATAGTAATAAATAATGACACCTTTTAAGTTATGAATTCTTAATATATAGTGCATCACCCCACCCATGAACAGTCATATTTGTAAGAACACGTTTAAATTGATATGATTCTAAAAATTTGTCAATGTCGCCAATTAATCCACAATTTTTATATAGTTCTTTTTCATTTACTTCAAGATAAATAGCTTTAGCACTATGAATTAGATCACCTGCACCATGAAGTGCCATGAGTTCTGCACCTTGGATATCAAAATTCCAGAAATTATATTTTGAAATATCAATATGATTTCTCTCTATAAATGAACGAATCGTAATACTTTTTTGAGAGAGTTCGTCAATATATGTCACCCACGGGTGTTCTTGTGCATGAGTTCCAAATTCTAATACACTAGATGACTGGCCATTACTGGATAAATGAAATACAATATCTTCATCATCTTTGTCTGTAACAACTGCATGAAATACATTCGGTATACCCTTTTCTTTTGCTTCTGTAATCTTTTGAGGAATTGCATCTAACCATATGATATCATTCATAGATAACTGTAACTGTTGATAAAACGGAATTTCTTCACAATCATGTGCTCCAATATGAAATGCACCTGTAATCTGTATATTATGCGCTGAAAGAATATTTTGAATTTCTGAATATGTAATTAACATATGCATATGTATTGATTTTATTGTTTAAGTTATGATATACATTGAAATGTGTATATTATTATTTAATTAATATGGAAATACATAGTAATGAATATTATTATTCCATTATGCGGTATAGGAAAAAGATTTCAAGATGCTGGCTATAAACTTCCAAAACCTCTGATTGATGTATTTGATAAAAAAATGATATATCATGTTATTGATTCAATTGATTATACTACAGATGACAAACTATTTATTGTCTACCACTATTCATTGGAAGAATATGGTTTTCATACATTAATAAAAGAACGTTACCCATTGATTCATCTAATTCCGATTTATAAACGAACCGATGGTGCAGCAGAAACCATACTCTACGGTATTCATCAGATAATAGAAAAACAATTATCATCGCATCGTCCAACACTATTATTAGACTGTGATACAATTTATCATGTGCCGATTCTAGAGAGACTTCGTATTCTTACTACATCAGCAACAATTTGTTTTGAAGATCAAGGTTCTAATCCCATTTACTCGTATGTACGGTTAGATCAAGATCGAATTATAGAAATCAAAGAAAAGGATAAGATCAGTCATTATGCCAATACAGGTGCGTACTTTTTTAAAGATATGTATGATCTCGAATATCACTGCCAAGCAATTATCGATCAAAATATAAGATTTAAAAATGAATATTATATGTCCTGTGTGATTCAACATATGATCGATGCAGGAATAGAATTTAGCGCAATCCAAATGGATCGATCCAATTATCACTCTCTAGGAACGCCTGAAGAATTAGAACAATATATGGATCAATATCGTGCCTATTTATTTGATTTAGACGGTACATTAGTACAAACCGACATAATTTATCATAACGTGTGGAAAGAAATTCTAGCCCAATTTAACATACCTATGACAGAATATATATTTAATCAATATATTCAAGGAAATAATGATAAATTTGCGATGGATCAATTACATATTGATCCATTATCATATGATATTCACACGATATCTGCTATGAAAGATAAGTTATTTCGTAATTATCTTCATGATATTATTATAATCGACGGTGTAGTAGAATATATAAAATCGATCAAAGAAAAAGGCCATTCAGTATGTATTGTAACCAATTGCAATCGTGATACATGTGAAGCTATATTACAATATATAGGTCTTGATAAATATATAAATTATATGATTATTGGAAATGAATGTTCCAGACCAAAACCATATCCAGATCCTTATCTGCATGCCATGCAGTTAGTAAAAATAACAGCAGATCAATGTGTTATTTTTGAGGATTCAAAGTCGGGATTATTAAGCGCGTTAAGTGCTGCACCTAGAAATATTGTCGGAGTAAATAATGGCTCAAATGATATGATATTAGATGAATTAAATATAAAGACACGTATAACTAGTTATCTACATATGGATACCACATCAGTTTTTGAAAAGAATGTTGATCAATGTTCTGAATTAAAGAAGATGATTCAACGTTCGATTTCTACAAACTATCCGATTCAAACAATTGAGTTGGATACCAATAAATTAAAAGGAGGATACATTTCGGATGTCATTCGTGTTCAAATTGGATTAACATCAGGAAAATCACTTGATTGTGTTCTCAAATATGAAAATGATTATACATCTTCATTAACCAAAATGGCCTATCGATTAGGATTATTTGATCGAGAATATTATTTTTATGAACAGATTCGAAATTATCTTACAGTATGTGTTCCAAAATATATTGGTACAATTAAAGATGAAAATTTTGTATCAAAGGGTATTTTATTAGAGAATATCAACAAGGAAGATATGGTATTAAATTTGGATCTTAATAAGGAAAGCATTGACGTATCATTAAAAGTTATTGAACAATGTGCAGTATTTCATTCTCAGTTTTGGAATAAGAATTTATCAAAATCTTTTCCACATCTTCAAAAGCATAATGATACATTATTCAAACCAGTATGGGGTAATTTTATGAGGGAAAGATGGACACAATTTTCAGATAAATGGAAACATATTATTTCGCCTGGAACAATGACTAGAATGAAGGGTATTGTTGAAAGCTTCGAAGAGGTACAGGAATATTTAAGCCACGACCATTTAACACTTTGTCATGGTGATGTAAAATCTGGAAATATTTTCTATAAGAGACATGATAATGGTTATATGCCTTATTTTATTGATTGGCAATACATTGCAAATGGAAAAGGAGTTCAAGATATTGTATTTTTTATGATTGAGAGTTTTACCATTGAAAATATTAAAGCATATCGTGAATTGTTTAAAATGTATTACTATCTTAAACTAAAAGAGAAAGGCGTAGAGTATCCATGGGAAACTTATCATAAAGATTTTGAGTATGCCATTTGTTATTTTCCCTTATTTGTGGCTGTTTGGTTTGGTACAACGCCGAATGAGGAATTAATTGATGTATCGTTTCCTTTTCTATTTATTCAGAAGTTTATTTCTGTATTTGAAACCTGCACATTAACCATGTAAAATTGAATGAGTTATATACACAAAAAAAATTAATCATGTCATTTCTCATTCAGCCAGATCTTTCCACGTCACCTGTTCTTCCACCTCACCCCTATACATTTCCACTCGATCCCTTTCAACAACATGCTATTTCGGCTATCGCCAAAGATGAAAATGTACTTGTTTGTGCCAAGACTGGTTCAGGTAAAACGCTGGTAGGCGAATACCAGATTTATCATTCTTTAAAAAAAGGAAAACGCATCTTTTATACGACTCCCATTAAATCTCTTTCCAATCAAAAATTTTATGACTTGAAACATCAATTTGATCAAGTAACGGTGGGTATTATGACAGGAGATATCAAGTTCTGTCCTGATGCACAAATTGTGATTATGACCACTGAAATTCTTAGAAATTTGTTGTATAAGCGCGGTACGACAACCGAACATCTAGGCCTGACGGCATCTCTTTCTATGGATAATGTTGATGCTATTGTATTCGATGAATGTCATTACATCAATGATAAGGATCGTGGAAAAGTCTGGGAAGAGACGATGATTCTCCTTCCTTCTTCTATTAATATGGTCATGTTATCTGCCACACTAGACCACCCAGAATATATGGCGCAATGGTTAGGTGAGCTCAAACAAAAACCAATTCATTTGATTCAAACCACATATCGAATTGTTCCTCTAACGCATTATGTGCTGGGAAAGGAAGACAAAATGATTCCGTTGATGGACGCGAAAGAAACATACTATCGTGGCGTCTACATAGATTGGTTTCGAGCGTATCATGGGCATCAGAAAGAACTTCATGCATTTCAACAAAAAGTGGCCGATTCAAAATATGGAGGCATGAAAGGAGGTGTGGAAGGAAAAGTCCATTCGTCTCATTTCGTTCATCGCCTGAATGAAGTAACTACCATGTTAGAAAATAAAGAATTATTGCCAGCACTATTCTTTGTTCTTAGTCGAAAGCAGTGTGAATCCTATGCAGCCAAAGTAGAACATAGTCTTCTTGATACATCAGATACTGCTGCTGTGAAACATATCATATCCTTTCATCTGCACAGACATATGTCAGAGCTAGAGAAGATTCCACAATATCATCAGATTTACGAACTCTTAATTCGTGGTATTGCATTTCACCATAGCGGATTACTACCGATTTTGAAAGAAATAATTGAGATTCTCTTTACGAAAGGATATGTGAAGATGATGTTCTGTACGGAAACCTTTGCGGTAGGTCTGAATATGCCGACAAAGACCGTTCTCTTTGCCGGGTTTAAAAAGTACGATGATGCAACGGGTGGTATGCGAATGTTACGAAATGACGAGTATCTTCAAATGGCGGGCCGAGCAGGGCGTCGTGGTAAAGATGATAAAGGCGTCGTTATCTATTTGCCTGATCGTGAGCCGGTAGAACCGGAAGAGATGGAAAACATGATGAAAGGAGCCCGTCCACCTCTTGAGAGTCGTATGGATTTCCACTATGATTTCTTGATGAAGACACTTCAAGCTTCATCGCAGCCATTAAAGTGGCTGCAATTGATGGAACAAAGTTATTGGTTTCAGCAGCGTAAGAAAGAGATAATGGAGTGGACAAAAGAGATTGAAGTATGTCGTCAGAAAAAGCAAGCATTGCATCTAGCAGAACCGTACTTGTCAGGGTGTGCGACACGATTGGAACTCGAGAAGAAAATCAAGTTGACGGTCAATGCGGAGCGAAAGCAGATTCAACGCGAGTTAGATCGTGTCAAGAATGGCCAGATGGGTCCGAAATGGAATCAGGCATTACTTGATTATCAGCTATTTCATACGCTTGACAGACAACAGAAAGAAAAGGAAGAGTGGTTGGTATCGCTTCAACAACATCAGTCCAGCATTCAACCGGTAGTGAATATGCTCCATCAACTAGGATATCTTCGTCATACGGATCCCCAAACGCTTACAAGTGATGATTTGGGTCTGAAAGGAATTCTGGCGACAGAAGTGAATGAAGGTCACCCGATCCTCATGACAGAATTGTATGTAGAAGAAACATTGCATGGACTATCGGGTGTAGAACTGGTATGCGTGTTGTCATGCTTTCATGAACGTAAAGATACAGAGGAGCAGCCATCACTACCCGACTTGCACGTCTCTGCGAAAACAGTGAATGCCATTCGACATCTTCAGAAAATGGCAGGGCAATTGAAAGAGATTGATGAGCGTGTAGGATATCCGGTCGAAGGATATTGGAATACTTCGACCATGATGGTGGAACCCATGCAACGATGGATGGAGGGCGAGCATGCATCGGTGATTTGCAAGGAATATAATTTATTTGAAGGAAACTTTATTCGGGCCGTTCTTAAAATTGCGAATATGCTGGACGAATGGTTGTCAATGGCAACATATTGTCAGCACACAGAGCAAGTGGAGAAAATTACAGAGGTCAAATCACACCTGATTCGTGATGTGGTCGTGTCCGATTCCTTATACTTGCGACTCTAATGATGACCGAGTCCAGCGCTTCATCAACGCCTCGACCGATTCATGAATAGAGGGAACATCTGGGCATAGGGCATGAAGATGCGAGGTATCCAATTCATTATTAGAACGTTCGGACAACAATATTTTTGATTGCTCTTCGATCGTAAAATTATTCCAGGTAAATCCGGGGTCCACATGCGCCTTGTACATTTCCAGAATCTCATTGTGTGAAATTGTACCAGGATTGGTAAGATTAATGGTGCCGGTAGTCTGTTTTGTGGCAAGTTGAATCATAATTGGGATCATATCGTCTAGAACGGTCATGCTATTTGGAATGCTACAGATCTTCTCATAGGTTGTAATCTTGGTAATAAAATTACGTGGGTGATGAAATCCAACAATCGGCATGCGAATGCGAAGATTCAGGGTGGAATCAGAGAAGAAATGCATGAGACGATCGGTGAAGCCTTTTACGGTAGAATAACCACTTCCGAAAAAATTAGGGCGACTGGATTCAGTGAAACATGTCTCGCCAGGACGATCCGTAAAAATACAGCCGGTGCCGAGATATGTTACGTGAATTCCATACTTCTTTCCAAAAAGTGCCAGTACCAGAGGAGAATATAGATTATCACGGACGTTTTCAACGAGTTTGCCTTTTTGTTCCAAGTAATCGATGGTAGAATAACCGGGTCCATGAGTGCGACCAATCAAGCAGAGGATTCGATCGGGTTGAGTATTCTTAAGCTCCGTTTCGACATCATCTTCTTGATCTGCGCGAGCCGTTGCTTCTACTACCGTTTCACCCTGGAGAGTCAGCTGTGTACATACCATACCGCCGATCCAACCTTTACTTCCATAAACAAGCCACTTCATTTATATAATAAGCGTAAATGACGTTTAAATCCTTGTAGTGTTATTCCAATCTAAAGCTCATTTGTGTACTAATCATAGTAATGACGACATGGTATGAGTTAGAGATTTTGCCATTGGCGCCTGAGATCCAGACGTATTATCCTATTGCGCTATTCAATCGTTCTGATGCGAATGCAGGATTTGATATGTTTACGTCAGATGATGTAACGGTAGAACAGACTCCACAATTTATTCCATTTGGAATTGTAGCACGTCTTCTTAAGGTCGAGCCATTACCGCATGGTACTTCGAATGATGTAGTTAAAACGGATAGTCATTTCTTTTTGATGCCACGATCGTCCATTTATAAGTCGGGTCTTATGATGGCCAATTCGGCGGGTGTAATTGATAAGAGTTATCGTGGAGAATTAAAAGCACCTGTGTGGTCTATGACTGCGCAATCTAAGGTTCAAAAAGGTGAACGCCTATTTCAAATCGTTGCTCCAGATATGGGATGGATACGTCATATTCGTTTGGTGGAGTCATTGCCAGATACGGAACGTGGTGCAAATGGGTTTGGTTCTACTGGAAAGTAATATATTACACTCATGCTATTTTGTACTATTTTAATAGTATATAATAATATGAAAAAGCAATTATAAGAAGGATTATTATAGATACTCTATATAAAACCAACGACATATTAATCATAATAAAAGATACAAATTATTGCAAATCACTATGATATGCAATCATATCATGCCCATCTTCATCTGTATGATATACATATTTGTTAATGATTGTCACATGTATATGTTTTGCAATATCATCATAATTATTCATGATAGTTTGATGTATTTCATAGTCCGGTTCAATTAAGATGATATGTTTTGGTCTATGAAGTGCAACTAACTTATTAAACTTATCGTTTCCATCGTTTGTGCGAACACATTAGAATTATTAATAGAATCTATTCTATATATTCTTCATATTACTTAAAACATAGTAATCATCTGTGCTTGAATGTCTGGACGATTTTTTGGAACCGTTGGTCTTACATTACATAATTCATGTGTAGCAATTACATTATAATTTGTAAAACGATACCGATGCATATGAAAGATTGGAATATCAAAACACAAATTTTTTAATTTCTTTCCACTATCGACCCATGCCTTCATAAAAATAGCTTCTGAACCTCCAATATTCTGAGGAATATCAATCAATGAATAGTTAAAAGTAGATGGTACAGGGGTAGTAAAGATAAATGCATCGTGTGATCCGTGATATTTATAGATTAGATTACAGGTATCAACATTACATACAGAATGGTATTCATCTGTAAATTCATGACGTGTTAATGATATCATGGTATTTATATCGATTTCAGAACAAATAAATTCAATCGAAGCTAAACCCATAAAAATATCACTATTCATGATGCATACAATCTTACCATCTTCAATAGTTGTATGAACATATCGAACAATTTCAGAATATTTAGGCTGTCTGCCAAATATAAAAAAAAGGCACTTTGTTTTTTCGGTTAGAGAATCAATTATTGAACGATAATATTCTACATCAGATGCTGTTTCTACAATAATATGTATTTTTGAAAAAACAGGATTCTGTGTATTTCGAATAAGACATTGATTTAATTCATATTGTCGATATTCTTTACCTTGCCGATTTGGTTCATCTAGAATATATTTAAATAATTGTACTACTAATTCCATCTACTATAGTAAAAAATAATTCTTTAGATTAACAACCATTTAATAATTAAATTTAGGGTACTCCTCTCCTGAATCTGTATATTCATATACTTGACCAATAAAGTGATTTATAATTCTATTATGGGGTATAGGAATTGCTCCGTCATTAAAGTGATTATGATCATCGTGAATTAGTGCAATAGAATGTACTTTTGGGTAAATAGATTCTACTAAAAAACGTGTGTCGCTCCAAAAATCAAATTCATTATGGTGTCTCCATTGTTCAAATAGTGTACGAATTGATTCAGAAAAAACACCCTTTTTAATACCCCACATACCTGCCATAATTTTGTGACAATGATTAGGATGATCGCGAATAATATGAAATAATTTAGTAGAATATAAGAATTCATTGATACATATTTGATCTCGTTCATTTACACGACTATCTGAATCACGTACGATACAGATTTCCACAGATGGATCATCAATTGGAAAATATCGGAAAAATTTAGTAATCGCACCTGTATGGTTCGTTGGAATCAAAACTGCATTCGAATAGCTACGATATTGCAAAAGCATCGATTCCTCGACATCTGAACCATAATAAATCCATACTTGCCATAAAGGATATGCAATTTGAATAAGTTGAAGATTAGTTAATAATCCATTTGTATATTTTTTATCATTTCCATAGATTGTAAATGAAAATACAGAAACCATTCTATACAAAGAATATGGTTTATATTTAAGTTTATAATATTTATTATTTTAATAATGTGTATTAATCCCGGAATTATCTTTATAGGTAATATGTATACATACTAGTTATGGATATATATGACTATGAAACATATATTTTTGATTTTGATGGAGTAATTGTAGATTCAGAATTATCTCATTATATGAGTTATAAAAAAGCACTAGAATTATTGAATATAGAGTTTACACTAACATATGATAATTATTGTGAATTAAGACATTCAAATATTAATAATTTATTGAAAGAAGTATTTGGAGATAGATATTTTGATATCTATAAATTAAAAACTGAACTATATAAACAATCTATAAAAGATATTGTATTAAAACCTGGATTCAAAGACTTTTATTATAATTTATTAAAAAAGGGCAAAGATATATTTGTTGTAACAGATACAACAAAAGAGATATGTATGCACTTTATAGAGAAATTTGATTTTTTAAAAACATTGAATTATATTACACGAGATGATGTTACCATGAGAAAACCGAATAGCGAAGGTTATTTAAATGTATTAAAAAAGATGCCAAATCTAAATGTTGTTGAAAAACTTAAAAAGTGTATTGTATTTGAAGATAGTTACAGTGGTTATTTATCTGCATCTAATATTTTCTATAATGTCATTCTTGTAAATTCAAAAGAGTATTACTATTTTAATATAATAAATCCATTAAATTATATAAATAATTTTACAGAGATTGATAAATATAATGTAAACTATAAAAAAGATATTATTTCTGCACCATTTTATATATCATCTAAAACAAAACATATGAATAAATGGGTACAATTAAAGGAACGTACAAATTTCAATATAACATCACAATGGATCTATAAAAATACAGCTAAGAATGAAATGAGTATAACAGAAAAAGAGGATTTGTGTCAATCATTTTTAGATGATATAAAAAAAAGTGATTTTGGCATATTTTATTCAGAATATGACGATGTAGAATTTTTTGGTACATTAATTGAAGTTGGAATGCTTACTTCATTAAATAAACCTGTTTATATTATGGGAGATAATAAATTTAAAAATGAAATATTCTATCATCTAAATAAGGAAATACTCAATTTTAATTATATAAATGAGTTTAATATAACTAAGAATGTGTATCATATTTATATCGATAATGATAAAACATATCAAGAGCTGTGTACAAAAGTAATATCATTACTCAAAAATAATTCAATTATAATATCACCGTCATATGTACTTGATTATGTAGCAATTGTTGCATGCGGCGATGGAACTCGATTATTTCCAATTACGAATCACATTCCTAAATTATTAGTAACAATTGACAATGTAACAATTTTGGATAATATTATAACATATTGGAAAGAATATACTTCAAAATTTATAATTGTTATACAACAAAAATATAATAACATGGCAAAGTTTTATCTTGATTTATTAAAGATTGAATATGAAATTATAAATGTTGAAATTATAAAAGGATATGAAAATAGTTTTACAATACATAATGCATTTAATAATTCCAAATTTAAAAATAAAAAGATATTATTAACGTGGTGTGATATTTATCCAACATCGTTTATACAAAAAAATACATTTTCAGATATGAATATTATCTTTACTTATAAAAATTTTGGAAGATATGATGCGATCAATAATCAAATCTATAAAAAACAATATGGAAACGTGATTGGAATTTATTATTTTTCAAAGTTCAATAATATTACAAAATTTAAAGAAACTATGGATATATGTGATTGTTATAAAGATAATTTTGATGATTTTATTACATATGAAATTGAATCGTTGATTGATATAGGAGATATCAATAAATTAAATACGTTATTGTATAGTCGTGAACATAATTATAATACACGGTATTTTAATAAAATAACGCATACATCAAGTGATACACTTGTTAAACAGTCTGTCTGTGATTATGGTAATATTATCATAAATAATGAGTTACTATTTTACAGATTTCATTATTTTCATAATTTGAAAAACATACCAGCTATTTATACTTATTCATTGCACTCGTTTGAAATGGAGAAATTAGAAAATAAAACAGGATATCAATATTTTATAGAACAAGAATATAATAAACAACGAAAATACATTATAAATGTACTTGATGATTTAAATAAGTTACATCAATTGAAATCTATTAATATGTCACAATGTATTATAGATAGAGATATACATATAGAATTTATGGATAAAGTAAAACATAGATTATATAATGTATCACCATTATTAAAAGAATTTACATACATCAAATCAATAAACAATACTACAATAATTGATCAACCAGATGTAATTATTGAACGAATGTTTAACACAATTAATGCATTTTTACGTAATAATGTAAAAGAATATGTAAGCATTCATGGAGATCCACATTTGTCGAATATTATATATAGTGATATGAAAAATTATTTTATCGATCCGCGTGGATATTTTGGAAATACTAAATTATTTGGTCCAAAAGAATATGATATTGCAAAGGTTCTATATTCACTAAGTGGATTTGATGAAATTAATAGAAATGAACAATATATATTTTATATCGATCATACAAATATCACCGTGTCAATTACAAATAATATGAATACATTCCTTGATTTATTTGATAATAAAGATGTTCTTATTTCTATGGTAATTTTACATTGGTTTGGACTTGCAGATTATTCAAAGACAAATATTCATAAATGTATTTCAGCATATTATTATGGTATTTATTTATATCACATATATTGTTGTTAATGTTGCCTATCAATGACTTAAATAGATATTCATATTATCATAAAAGAATATGAATATTTTATTGACAGGTGGAGCAGGTTTCATTGGTTCAAATATTGTATCACATCTTATAAATGATCCTACAAATAAGATCACAATTATTGATAATCTTAAAACTGGTCATCTTAAACACATTCCAAATCATGTAACATTCATACACGGCGACTGTTCAGATGAAACATTATTGAAAACGATAACAACATTATATGATGTTATAATTCATGTAGCAGGTCAACCAAGCAAAGAAGGTAGTTTCAGTGATGTTTTTAATGATTTAAATTCAAATGCAAAGTCAACTCTTGTATTATTAGAATTATGTAGAAAGATAGAATGTAAGCGATTTATATTTATTAGTACAGTATGTATTTATGGAGGTACATCGAATCCAGGTCAGTATAATGAAACAAGTGATGTGCAATTTGATTCATTTTATTCTATTCATAAATATACAAGTGAACAATATTTAGAACTGTATAAGAAACATTATAATATAAATTATACAATTTTTAGATTATTTACATGTTATGGTCCTGGGCAGGATTTAAAAGATTCTAAAAAAGGAATGGTAAGTATTTATTTATCACAATTCCTAAATAAAGAAATAGATTGTGTTACTATTAAGGGGTCACTTCAAAGATATAGAGATTTTATTTATGTAAAAGATGTCGCAAAAATTGTATGTGATTCAATTCATAACATGCGATTCTTTAATGAAATTTTTAATCTAGGAACATCTAAAAAAACGACAATTGAACAAATATTGAGAGTAATGAATGATATTGGACATTTTAATAAAAAAATAATAATAGAAGACGAGATTATTGGAGATATGTTGGGTTGTTATTCAGATAATACTAAACTTTTAAATATTTATAATAATGAATTTGTATTTACACCATTAGAATCAGGGATCAAGGAAATGATCGAATATTATACAACTATTCCTTCCAACAATTCTATATTGTTATAATGTTTACTTTATCATTTAACAAAGTAATTTGTGAAGATATTTCTTTTGTATAAATACCTGCATATAATATAACTGTAATATTAGATTGTTTTGATAGTTCGGAATAGGGTAAAATAAGTATAGATGTGCCATTCAGATATTTATTTTGTTTAGATCGATCATTATCAATGAAGGCTTTAATTTGATTGGAATATCCTTTCTGTATCAAATAAGAATAGATTGTATGACCATAATGACCCGCTGGTGCAATCCATATATCATTTTGTATGGTTACATTCAATTTATGTAATATTTCTTCTCTTTTTTCATAGTATGTAACTAATTGTTCATTATATATAAAATTAGGAATATTATTTATAATTGTATTATCTCTTTTAAAAATATAAAATAAGGAATGGTTATTGAATTCTTCATGTTTAATACAAGAGAATGAAATCTGATTAAAAAGATATTTTAAATGTATTTTATTGTAATAAAATGTGTGTTCAATATGAATTAGATTTAGATTATTTTGCTCTAATAAATATTCTAGATTAGGAACAGATAAAATCACATAGTTTACAGAAGATTGTTTAATATTTTCAAGAAATGCACGCGGATGATGAAGATGCTCAAATACATGACTTAATATTACACCATCTTGGAAAAAAGAATATTCTTCACAATTTCCAATTTGAACATCGATATTTGTCAATGGTTGTTCAATGATGTCCAAAATACTATATTGTAATGTTGGATAGTCTTCTATAATTTTATTTGCTAAAATACATTGCGCACCTCCAATTTCAATACACGTATTCATGTGTGATAACATATCTTTAAAAAAATCATAAAAACGAGAATGATGTTCTTTCCATGTAGGTGTATTAAATGTTTCATTGTGACTATCTTTATATAAAATAAACGGTGGTATCAACTTCATAAACTGAAGAGAATAGCAATGATTGCAATATCCAATAGGAAGTGAGACTGTTTCATTTTCATAGCACGGTACATTAGTTGGCGAGAATGATACGATATGATCATGTAATTCTGTAATTTGTGATAATGTATTATCGCATATGACACAATTTTTGCGAGTAATCAACATATAATATACTAATATTAATATATTCATTTTATTTACGCGCCCGGATTATGTTAAAAGTATATTCCAATTTCGATTAATCGATGTAATATACCTATTAGAAAAATTATTATGTACAACATACATATGATTATATAATAAAGCAGATGAATCAGTAATTCGATCTGTTAAGCATAAAATAGAAGAATCCATTAAATGACATTCTGTTGCATGAGAAATAATATCATAATAATCTAAAAGAGATACACATGATAAAATATCATCGACATGTTGTGCATTATTTAAATCAGATAATAATGGATATGAATATCGATTGATCCCAAAATAAATAATTGGTATATTACTATGTTTATTTTTTTCTAAAATATCTTTTACTGTATTTTCATGTATATGTCTTCCTCTTGATGGATCATCGTGTATAATGATATATTGATCTGTTTGTAATCGAGCGATTAATGAATTATATTTTTCTTTTGAACAACTCATATCATTTGGTAATCTAAAATGAGTAAATTGGATAGAGGGATCTACTCCTGCATGAATATAAAAGGATGAATTCCAACAATGATCTCCATAGTATACAATTTGATGTTGAGAATGTAATCCGAATGTAAGAATATGATATAATTCATTATTATATACACATGTTGACATCCATTGCTGTCGATTGATCATAGAGAAAATAGAATCATTATCAGAGTCCATATAATGAAGTGATATAGAAGGATAATCTTCATATAAATGAACGATTGTATCTTTTGAATAATTGTTAAAAACAACAATACAAATATTATTTGTGTCGGGACATGTACGTAAATAATGTATATATCCATTCATAACAATATGATCCCCAATACCCACATGATATAATATAATATAATTCATTCTATTATATTATATAAAAAAAAGTATTATCTACGACACAGTAATTTAAATCCATATGTTTTTACAAAATATGATAATAATTCTGGAAAGCGATTACTACTTTCTTGCTGTGCCCAAATACCAACTGTTTCTGAACCATATTCCCATGCCTTATGAGGGTGACTTCCAAATAATTCCCAATTTCCATTTGGATGCGGCGGTACAAGGGTAGGAATATTTTTCATTTGTAAAAAAGCAGAAAATGCAATATCTTCTCCGTATGTCAAAAACTTAGAATAATCAGGTGCAAATGACCATAAATCACATAACCACTCTCTTTTAAAGAACCATGCATGTCCAACAATATCCACTTCGCAAATTGTATCATTATTACAATTATGCTTTTCATCCCAGCCTACACGCTTGAAACTCCAGTAATCATCGTTTCCAAATAACAAGCCAATTGTACCATATAATCCTTCTCGGATATTCATACTTGTAAGACAATTTTCAAACCATTTGCTACCTGGAATGGTATCATCATCAAATATAGAAATGTACTTTGTATTTGCCAATAATCCTACTGCAAATCTAGCCCATACACCAAAGTTACGTGTTGAATTAATAATGTCAATATTTTTCATAAGGTGTTCAGGAATTTCAGGAAGAACAATCCCATCATAATGATTCTTCCAAATGATAATACGTGTAGGTGGTTGTGATTGATTTTGAAGTGCTTCCAATTGTTCTAAAAGAGTATGAGGTCTTCGATATACTGTAAGTATTGCTGTAATATCTGACATAATATAATACTATACTACTATACGCTTTAAGTATTAAATAAAATACACATATTATTCCGGGTGTGTATAAATATTATATATTAACTATTATAATATGATATATGACAGAATTATGGGTATTAAATAATCGGCAACATTTAGAACATTTTTTTACATTGCTCGATAATCACACTCCATTTTGTTTGATACGACCAAGTGATGGTGAATATGGTGTATTAATTGGAAGAGATTTTAATAATATAGATGATTGGTATTTTAATGGAACGGGTACATTAAAAGATGATTTATTTAACCAAATACGTATTGCTTCTACTAATCCTAATACATATATTGGAATACCATGCCAGAAATGTAATAGGGAAATTATGATGTATTATATGAATACCTTTAATATGAATAAATCTACAACGACATTTGCTAATATTTTCTGTAATAGTAATTGGCAACCATTTACAAATAAATTAAAAAATAGTCATATACCTATTTACTATATTGGACCTAAGATTACATCTACTAATCATTTATTTAATATAGTAGAACATTTTGAAGTTGACCCATTTCTAGTGAATAAATGGGATGAACAGAAAGCAGAAGTAACATCATCGTTATTATCATGGATTTCGTCTCGATCTGGAATTTTTTGTTTCTCAGTTGGTCCTATATCAAAAATATGGGCTAGCCAAGCATTTGAACTATATTCAACAAATACATATCTTGATGTAGGTTCGGCATTTGATTATGAATTAAAAGGGGCTTCTAATCGTATTTATACTATCCCTAACTCTTATTTCTCACAACTTGATTGTAAATTTGAATAAACTGTTCAGAGGTTGTTCCATTTCCATATACTTCGCACGGCGGTAATAGCATGTATGTAGATGAAGAAATAATATCATTCAGCTTATCAATATTAGGAACAAGTGTAATATATATAGGAGGAATTGCATCACGTTCTGTTGTTTTTCTAATAACATAACAGTGTTTTCCTAAAAAACTTGCTTCTTCCTGAATACCACCTGAATCAGTAATTAAAAAAGGCGCAGATGCCATTTTTGTAGCCATTTCATAATGAGATAATGGATCAGAAAATAATAAATTTAGTGCTATATTATGAGACTGGCGATATTCACTAATTTGATTTCGAATGGATGGATTGGGATGAAGAATCCATGTAAATTGTAAATGAGAATTATTCAGTGCAATATGATTAATATTTTCTAAAATATGTAGTAGGGAATTCCAATTTTCTCTTCTGTGTATAGTAATTAACACATCTTTTCCAATAGTAGGAGTAAATTGATATGATTGAATTAGATCAAGAATAGTATTTCCTACAGTATATACATTTTTTGTAATTTTTTCGCTAATAAGATTATCACTTGCACGTTGATCAGGGCATAAATGATAAGTAGCAATTCTTGAAATCATTGAACGATATGCTTCTTCTGGAAATGGGTTTTGTAGATCATAGGTTCGAAGACCGGCTTCCAAGTGAAAAATTGGAATTTGTTTATGAAATGCAGATAGTGCGGAAAAAAATGCGGTAGCAGTATCTCCTTGAACCATAAGATATGATGTATTATTTAGTATATGATCTAATTTAGACATAATTTCTGTAGATAAAAGACAGAGACGTGACATAGAATCGTGTGGTTCAAGTTGAATATATGTAATTGGGTGATCCTCTGGATTAATATCTATATGTTCATGCTGTGAGATATGAATAAGAAGATAGGAAAGTTGATGTTGTTTTAATGCACGAACAATTGGCTTAATTTTAAGATATTCTGGTCTTGTACCAAAAATAATTGTAATCATATACAATATAATTATTAATCATCTTTTATATTCTACATTTTTTTATTATATATAGACATTTATAACGATGCATCTAGTCACTGAACTTATGAATCATGTATCAAATATGAAATCGTGGTAATATATTTGTTTAAAATTAATAATAGATAGTAACATACAATACTATATGTTTACATATATCATTTATACAAATGAAGAATACAATGATATATGTGATATCCACATTAAGAGAGTACGTAAACACTATCCGGCAATTACACCATATATTGCAACCAATTGTAAAAAATATATATTAGATAAATATGACTTTCTTAATGAAGATCAAATCATTGAATATAATGCTTCTAACCCGCATGGTGCTAAAATAAATTTTATTTTACAGCATATCAAAACAAAATATGTATTATGGATGCATGATAATAATATATTGGTAGGAGATGTAGATCCAAATGTAATTAATAGTATTATTGATGAAATGGAACAGAAAGATATGGATCAAGTTCGGTTATTTACATCAGGGATAGATCATCCCGTATTTGATGGACCATTATTAAAAAGAATACATTCTGGGTATTTTATGTCAGTTGCATCAGCATTGTGGAGAACATCAACATTAATGGATATTTCAAGTGTATTTCATTATAAATTGTATAGAAATATTGAAGATAACGACGTACAATCATATGTTTCAAAATACAATAATTATTACTTGTCTTCACCAAATGATGTACTTTTTACAAATGAGGGTCATTATTTATCACATCATTTTAAAATATGTCATTGTACTGGACATGGAAAATGGACAAATAATACTCCTATGAATAAAATGTTTATTGATGAAATAGCGAACGAATATGGTATTGATTTATCAATAAGAGGAACATTTATAAATTACTAAATGTGACTAATTTATATGAACTGTAGTCTAATACCTATTATTTTGTATCATTCTTCACCATACAAAATAATATAGAACTGTGCATTTATTTTCGCATACTCTTACGTTTTTGTTTTTTACTCTGTTTACACATGGTCTTCTTGCGACGAGAACGGCTGGATTTTCGGGTGGGCCATCGTTTTCGACCACCTTGTGACGGGCCTTGTTCTAAAGACGGCAGTTCAATATTTTTAAATATACAAAATCTAATAATAAGATCCTCATTCATATGAGCTCCAGCTGCATCTATAGGAATAGATAATATAATTCCACGAACTTTGTTTAAAATAGAAGGATTAACAAGACTGTATGTAAGATATACGTCTGATATGATATTGTATGTTTCTAAAATATTTGATGTATATAACATGCGTAAAATTTCATTAACATATTGTATAATATTAAATTCTATGGAGATTATAATTAATCCATGAGCAAGTGCATCTTTTATAAAAGGGTCGGATACTTCACGCATAAATGCAACCAACTGTTGAACAGGGTCACCTATTTGCCTTATTGTACTAAATAACTGACCTAATAATATTACATTATTATGAAGCTTGTCGTGATAATTAATACGATGCGAACAATAGTATGTACTCACGCACACATAGATAAATCGCGATACTAATCCATTAGGTATATCTTCTCCAGGTCTCGCATTTAATAAAGTTGGGCCTTGTTGCTGAATTTGGTATACATGTCCTATTTCAATATTTGTCATAATATATTGTATACTTTTGGCAATAATATCATTTATTGAACGAATTGTACCAGGTTGTAAAATACCAGCTATTGTTGTCCATGTGATCCATGAGGGCATAATATTTATAAATAGATCTAGTATTTCTTCTGTAGTAATCCTTTTTCCAATAGAATCATGGTATCTTAATATAAATTTTATACGTAAGACAGAACATAATTCTTTTAGTCTTCTTTTTGAAATTAATCTATCCATTTGTGGTAAAAATGTTTGAAGTAGTTGTTGATTCCATCTATCCTCAAAACACTCGTATAATTGTAGAATATTAGTATGATTCCAGTTATCTTTAGTTGAATCAATATATAAAAGTAACATATGATATTTCTTTATTTTTTCATATGTTATATCTTCATAACTAAATATAGAATCCGCTGATTTTTCATCCGATTCATCTATCTCTTCAAATGTATCTATCTTATTATTAATTTTATCAAGAATATATAAAGGATATCTATATAGTATAAATGTCTTAGAATGTGGATTTTCAAAACTATTATCATTCAATTCACGCGTTCCAATATGATAAACAATCTGATGCAATTTGCGACCTTCTTTTTCTGAAATAATATAACGATCTGCTATTGTACATGCTAAATTATTTTCTACAAATGATGTACCATATTCTAATTTATTATATAAGGGCTCTAGAGGATATGATGTAGATAAAGCTATAAACCCTTCAACATTCTCAGTTATAAAAATAGCATCAACGCTCGTAAATGCCTCAGGAGGAATTCTATCAATACAATCTAATATGAAATCAGTATAATATGGTTCATTTAAATTAACTTTCCCTATAAACGTATGATACATAAATTCTAATATATTCGTTAACACAGGCAGTCGTTCTGGTGTGCGTGAATATTGATTCATTAATAATTCTTTTGCTTCGGTTAAATCATATGGACGAATATTCTCTCGTAAATTAATAATATTTTGTTGAACATCAAGAAGGGCAACATCACCCACGCCTCCACCAGATTGTATTGCATAGCCTCCACCGAATTGAGTTTTAGGAAATCCTAATTCGCTTTCAATATCATTTAATAATTGTCTCCAGTTTCTTTGTTGTACTCTTTTTTGTTGAGATATATCAGTTAATGTGGGCTGTATAATAGGAGTCAATCGTTCTTTAATAATATTATAAAAAGGATCTTCACGAATATCCATAATTTGCTTATAATCTTTACAGGCAGACGCAAGCGTTTTCATTTTAAATATATGATAATTAGTAACAGGCCCATTATTTGGATTAAATATCGATATTCCATTATCCAACAGTTTCTTAACCTCTATTATGTTATTATGTTCTTCTATAAATGTAGACGGCATGATAGAAACACGATCTATTTGGCCGCTAATATATTCTTCTATTTTTCTAATAACATCAGTATGAGTTTTATATATATTTTCTACAGTTTTTATTTCAGTTTCTAATTGAAGTAGTTCAGAGAAAAAGGACTGTCCATTTGTACCTTTAGTCTCTATTATTTCTATTTTAGTGTCAATTGCTTTTAACAACGTGGTAACTATATTACGTGGTGTAATTTGTTTTATAAAATGGTATAAGAGACGAATACTAATAGAGTATTGTTCAAAGTTTAACAATGATATTGGTTGAATAGCTGAAATTCTTTCTATAATGCTTGTATATAATGTATCTAATGATAAACGCATGCTAAACCCTGGTGCTTGTTTTAATGTTTCATATCGTGCTACAATATATTCAGGTGAAATCGTGGCATCTGCTATATTTTTAAAATAGAGCAGCCATGTTACAGATTGTGATTCATCACCCTGTACTGACGTAATAGGAGTTCGTAAACTATATCCTACATTCAATCCCAAATACAATGCATATGCTAATAAAATTCGATCATGTGTCATAAGAAATATTTCAATCTGATTTCTAAATTGAGTCAATAGATCATTAAGAGAAATAAAAGGGCTACCATTAATCAGTACAGGTTGATTATTTATATCTTTGATATAATATTTTCGATCGCGATCCAATAAGCATAGTGCTTGTCTCCAATCGCCAGAACGTTTTAATAATATAAATACTAGAATTTCTTCCCACGAAGCAAGTGTTAAATTTGAATTAGTTTTTGCATGCTCAATGATAAGTTGTTGAAATGCTAAACTTGCTGCTTTATTAATTTCACTTGCACTGCCTATATCATCTATTGTTATAATTGAGCCATCTGTTTTTATTATATCTGCTGTTATCGTACCATCATTTTTACGATAACATGTAACAGACAATGTAGTAAACAGATTCGACATTTGATTCACAGCATTTATATCATTAAACGGAGGCGATGTCGATATATACTTTTCGTCATCTAAATAAAATATAGTTATGTTATTATCTTCTTGTTCAATATTTGAAATTTTTGTAGCAGGATCTGCAGTATTTTCAACACTGCGAATAATATAAACGATAATAGGTTCTTTTGTATATTCAGACAGATTAAGCGTTTTTTTAATTTCAGTCATAGAAATAAAGGTAGCATCAATAATCATAACAAATACATTAGAAGTAGGTGCAACAGTACGCAATGCACCTCGAATCGATAGCTTAGTGGATCTAATTTTTGTTGAATAAGCGTGTATTTGATAGTTATGTTGTATATTACCATTAATAGGAATTGTTCCGAGATCTATATATGGTCCATTCGTAAAATTATTGTTTCCATAAATAATTAATTTATCTCTATATGAACCTAAATCTAAACCGACTGATTCTGTAATAGCATCTTCATCTTTATGGTCCTGTTTACTAATCTTTGGACCAGGTAAAATATGATGAAGGTAATCTCCAAAAAAAGAATACGCATTTGTATGTTCATTTAGTTGCTGTTTAATTTTTAATCCAGATTTTTGAAATTTAACAACAGATAATCCATATGATGGAGAGTATGATTTAATAGCATCTGTATATGATATCGTCGTCTTTGCATGACTGAAATCATGTTTACAATCTGCACATGCAAATTGCCCTAAAATGGGTATAGAAGATTGATGTTCTATAACCCCTAGATAGGAGGGAAGTGATGGTACTACACCTGCTGCCGGTACTGAAGCAGCAGCTTGTGACATCTCTATGATAACAATAGATATAAAATGTATAATTATTCCCGATGAATCGTTATGATATCGATATATGACATCATATATAGTTGTTATATCATACAAAGTTATAAATATGATATTAACACCGTATATTATACAATTTATTCATTATTTATTAAACAATATGGCTTTTAATTATGTATAAATAATATTATAAACACTTTCAATAAGACTTAAATAGATTGTATCACTAAATACATATTATGTCAGTCTATTCTGACAATACATGGAACGGAGTAACACAACAATGGCATAACACACATATCATAGATTCTATAAGAACCCATCGCGGAACCCATGTTGAGATGGTTCAACATCAGAAATGGGGCGCAGCATGTTATATGGATCAACAAATTCAAAGCTGTGAAATCGATGAGTATCTTTATCACGAATCGCTCGTCCACCCCGCCATGGCCGCCATATATGAACCCAAACGGGTCATGATTATCGGCGGAGGAGAAGGTGCCACGGCACGAGAAGTGCTAAAATGGCCAACGGTGGAGCATGTCGATATGTATGAATGGGATCGCGACGTGGTCCAACTTTTTCAATCTAAATACCCACAATGGGCCAAAGGGGCATGGGAGAATCCTGCCTTACACATTCATTATGAAGATATCTTTGAAGTTATTACGAAATATCCGTCCAAGACATACGATGTCATCATCATTGATTTATTTGATCCATTAGAATCGGAAAAGGATAAATGGGTAACACTATTTCATCATCTTCCGTATTGGAAACGGTTAGGAGGAACGATCGCAGTCTATGCAGGAATTCGTTCGATTACGCAAAAAGTACAGCCCTACCAATTCATTAAAGAAATCATTCGAGAAAGTCCGATTCAATTATATGGTGACACCAGTAAACTAGAATATTATGATGTGACGGTTGATCCTTATCATGTATATATCCCCTCCTTTGAGGGGGAAAGTATGTTTTTACTGATTCATTATCGATACAATCCTGTTATGATCGATCGTGCAAAAACGTTTTCTCATTTTACGAAGAACATTTGGAAATCATATAAGGTCCTTAATTGGTAGAGGGTGTTTTCCATGGAGTATATTGTGTAGAATCATTTGTAGGTTGAATTGTACATGTAGCAGGTGAAATTGGTGCAAATACCCCTTTATCCTGCTCTTCACGCAATCTCATCAACTCGCTCAAACTCTTTTGATTTTCTTGATACAGTGCCGTATTGCTGGGACGTTCTGTTGTTTCCATTTTACGTTGTTCACGTCTGCGTATGTTACACACAAACGGTCCACTCATGTTCCATCCTCCGATTTAAATTTTGAGGATGGAACACCTATAGATTATTTGAAACAACATTAGGGTAATCAACCCTCTTCGGGACTATGAATCCGATTAAACGACTGATAATCTAAAAAACGAACGATATGGTATATGTGGTGTTGCCTAGGAGGGGCACCCGACACCCCTCCTACATATGTTTCGTCTACTTCTTCGTTCATTTCTGTATCGTCTACAGACTCTCCTCTTACTCGTGTCTCGCCTCCTACCGTGAAATATCCAGATAAAAAATCATCGATCATTATCAATTGAATGGTATTATACAATTGATAGATAAACTACAAACAATACAATATTCTCCTGCACAGCTTAGGGCTTTTGAAAGTATCAAATACTCTAATTAAATCTTTTTGTTTCGCGTCACATTAGATAAATGATCTATCCTCCGATTTAAAATTTGAGGATTGATCATCATCTAGAATCGATCACCTATGGATCATTTGAAACAACTTTGGGGCAATCCCCTTGATCAACCTCCCTCCTCGCTTCGGGGCATTCTCCAAACGACAGATCAAGATCGATTTATGATCTTAAGTGACACGGGCGATCTTCTCCACGAATGGGTCGGATCCAAAGCGGCCAATAAATGTCTTCCTGGCGATCATGTTTCATGGATCAATCATCAATGTGAATTAGAATTGCGTGATCAGCATCCATTGATCGTTGGAACATTGGAACTCACGAATAAGTCAACCTATGGAATGACCAAACGAAAACATTTGATGTATCTCTTTACGCCATATGACAAAAAATATCCCCACTTCATTGTCGGATCTTCCGAATCGGATCGATCCCGCAATCGAATTGTTCTGATCTCGTTTGAAAACTGGGAGAATACTACATTTCCTCGAGGAAGTATTCAACAAACACTGGGTCTATCTGGTGATGAACACGCAGAAAAGACTGCACTGATCTGGCAAGCCTGTCCTTGGAAATATCCAACATATGATTATCAACCCATTCTTGCTCCCTCTTCTCGTATTACCCTTTCGGGGCATACATTTCATATCGACCCAGAAGGCTGTAAGGATGTAGATGATGTATTTACGTTTGAACCCATCGAAGAAGGCTGGAAGGTGACGATTACGATTAGTGATGTGGCGGCCTATGTAGAAGATGGAGGAGCGATCGATATCATGGCATCCTTAATTGGTCAAACCCTCTATGATTCCAATGGTCATGTCCTACGCCCTATGCTCCCCTCTGAGTATTCAGAAAAGGCATGTTCTCTTCTTCCAGGAAAAGAATCATATGGAATTTCATTTCAATTCATCTGGAACGGAAAAGATATTCAACATGGTTCATGGTTTCAATCGGTGTTGCGGGTAAATACCTCGTATACCTATGAGGAGTTTCAAGACTCTGAATCTCCCTATCAACACCCTCTTCGTGAAATTGCATCTTATCTTGCAAAGGAACCTGTACACGATTCTCATGAATGGGTTGCCCAAATGATGATTCTATACAATACGGAGGCAGGAAAGAAGTTGAAAGAAGCAGGGCAAGGAATTCTGCGGCGCCATACCGCACCAGATCGAGAGAGGCTAGAGAAATATAGCACACATGTACCTGAATTACAGAAGCTAGCCTTTTCATCGGCGGAATACTGTTTGGCAGAAGAATCCGATACACAGCATTATGGATTAACTACTGATACCTATGCTCATGCGTCGAGTCCGATTCGTCGTTATGCGGATTTGGTCAATCAGCGTGTCTTGACTAAATTAATTCAAGGATCGAATGAAACCTATATTGTTCCACAGGCAATGTATGATATGAATGTAAGAGGGAAAGCAGTCAAACGATTTGCGCGTGATATGGACTTCTTGCAAGCCATTGTAACAGGCCAAACGCAATTTACAGGAATCTTACTCGAAATTCAACCAAAAGAGAATGATTGGGTCAAACTCAAAATATATGTTCCTGCATGGAAACGCATGGTTTCTACGACGTACCGTTCTCAATCGCACAACACAGTACTTTCACGAGACGAGACGCATAAGATTGATAGTACGCTTTATCGTCAGGTCACCATTCAATGTGCCTTTTCACCAAATGCGCGAAATTGGAAAGAACGTGTTGTCCTACACATCACGTAAAGAATGCATAACTAAATATGATAGAATGGACGATTTATCGGACTGGTTTATTTTTTATCAATCAAAACAAAAAGATAATCCTCCTGTTTTGATGAAACGATGTATATTTGATCATCTTGCACAGCGTCGAAATCGTATCATTCGACCATTTGTCGATTACGTGTACCAATTGTTTAGAACTGATGGGCCTCGGTAGATTGTTTCATTGCCACTACCGAAGAATTAGACCCCTGAATCACCGTTGTTACGTCATCAAAATAACCTGTTCCTACTTCCTGTTGATGAGATACGAAGGTATATCCATTGGCACGTCCAGCGAATTCAGGCTCCTGAACTTTCTCAACGTACGCTGTCATTCCACGCTGACAATAATCCTTGGCCAAATCGAACATATTGTACCACATCGAATGAATTCCAGCCAAGGTAATAAATTGATATTTGTATCCCATTTCAGCCAATTTATCTTGAAAGGTGGCAATCGTAGCATCATCTAGCTTCTTTTTCCAGTTGAAGGACGGAGAGCAATTATAGGCGAGGAGTTTACCTGGAAATTTTGCATGAATGGCATCGGCAAACGCCTTGGCAAAGGCCAGATCTGGTGTACCCGTTTCACACCAAATGACATCGGCGTAGGGTGCATAGGCAAGGCCACGCGAAATAGCCTGTTCCATGCCTTTTTTAGTGACGAAAAACCCATCACTGGTACGTTCGCCTGTCAAAAACGGTTTATCATTTTCATCATAATCCGATGTCAACAGATCAGCAGCCTCCGCGTCAGTCCGGGCAAATAACACGATCGGTACACCCATTGTATCCGCTGCCAATCGTGCAGCCACTAGTTTATCAATGGCTTCTTTGGTAGGAACAAGAACTTTTCCACCCAAGTGTCCACATTTCTTGGCAGAAGAGAGCTGGTCTTCAAAATGAATTCCACTAGCACCTTGTTGGATCATGGCTTTGGTTAATTCAAAGGCATTGAGGACTCCGCCAAAACCAGCTTCGGCATCGGCGACGATCGGTGCAAAATAATCGATCGTATCTTGACCTTTAGACCATTGGATTTCATCTGCACGCTGAAAGGAATGATTGATTCGCTCGATCATTTTCGGAACGGAATCAACGGAATAGAGCGACTGATCGGGATACATAGACATATTTCCATCCGCGGCCACTTGCCAGCCGGACAAATAAATGGCCTTGATACCTGCCTTGACCTGCTGCATGGCTTGACCTCCGGTTAGTGCACCGAGAGAACGAATGAAGGGCTCAGAATGTAATAAGCTCCAGAGTTTCTTACTTCCTCGTTCGGCCAAGGTATGTTGAATCGGAACGGATCCACGTAGACGTACAACCTCCTCGGCAGAATAGCGACGAACAATATTGGCCCATCGGGGATTGGTGGCCCAGTCTCGTTCTAGATCTTGAATTTGTTCAAGGCGGGTGGTCATATGTAATCACATACTATGAAAAAAATATGGAATTTTTTCCATAGGGCGTTTTATAAATGTTATAAAATTGACGAACTTAAGAGTTTAGAGCTTAGACAACAGTTTCTATCTCCAAGACAGAATGCCCTCAGGTTTCAATCAAGCTTCTTCTGATATTGAGTCGGTCGTCGGTGTTCAGTTCAGTATCCTTTCGCCGGAGGAAATTGAGCGAAGCTCGGTGGTAGAAATCACTACGCAAACGCCGTATGAGGGAAACGAGCCGAAAATTGGAGGACTGTTTGATCCGAGAATGGGTGTCTTGGAAAATGGCAAGGTGTGTCGTACCTGTGGTCAAACCAATCACGGCTGTCCCGGTCACTTTGGACATTATCGCCTGACCCGCCCTGTATATTACATTCAGTTTCATGCGATGATCATGAATGTCCTGAAATGTATTTGCATTCGATGCTCAAAGCTTCGTATTGATAAGGACCATCACAAGGAACTTCTTCATCGTAAGGGTGAGGCACGTTGGAAGGAGGTTCTGGCGTTATCGTCTAATATCAAGCGTTGCGGGCAGGAGTGTGAGGACGGGTGCGGTGCGCCACTGCCGGATAAGTTTACGCGCGAAGGCATTGCTCGGATTGTGGCACATTATAACGAGTTGAAACAACAACAGCCGCTGGAAGTGGAGTATGTCCACCGTTTGTTCCGCCGCATCAGCGACGAGGATGTTGATTTCATGGGTCTGAGTCGATACTGGTGCCGACCGGACTGGATGATTTGCACTGTGCTGCGCATTCCGCCGCCGCAGGTGCGCCCATCGGTTGTGCAGGACAATAACCAGCGCTCAGAGGACGATTTGACGCATAAACTGTTTGATATCATCAAAAACGACATAACTCTACAATCAAAAATCGAGGGAGGCTCGAATAAGAATGTCATTGATGAGATGACGAATGTAGTTCAATACCATGTGGCGACGTTGGTAGATAACGAGATTCCTGGTGTGGCGCCGTCGGCGCAGCGCAGTGGTCGTCCACTCAAGTCCATTCAGCAGCGCCTGGGTGGAAAGGAGGGACGCATTCGTTATAATATTCAGGGCAAGCGTGTAGAGTTCTCGGCTCGTTCGGTCATTACACCGGATCCCAATCTGAGTGTAGCGGAAATCGGTGTTCCGCTAGAGATTGCGATGAACTTGACGAAGCCTGAGCGTGTGACGCCGTACAACTTGGATATGTTGTACAAGCTGATTCAGAACGGGCCTGAGAAGTGGCCGGGTGCAAAGACAATTGTGCGCAAGGACGGGCGTATGATTTCTCTGAAGCACGTGAATACGAAGGAGATTGTCTTGTACAACGGCGATGTGGTCAACCGCCACTTGTTGGACAAGGACATTCTACTCTTCAATCGTCAGCCGACCTTGCATAAGATGTCGATGATGGGTCATCGAGTGAAGGTGTTGCCGTACAAGACGTTCCGCATGAATGTTCTTTGTACTCGTCCTTATAACGCCGACTTTGACGGTGATAAACGTACTTGCGCTAAGTAGAAATCTTGTCACCAACAGTGGGGCGCCAAAGGAGGTCTGATATCTCTCCTTTGGGAAAACGTTGTAAATATCAGAGTGTAATATAAGCACTTATATAACCTGCTAGTATATGTAATAAATCACATATGCAAGATTTTCAAATTGACGGGAAACCCCTAAAGCTCTTACTACCAAGGATAATGTGAAAGCATTGTCTGGCTCTGGAGAAAAATCAGAGGTAAGGTAAAAAAGTGAGAGATTGGGTAATCCGCAGCCAAGCTCCTAAACCCGCTATGACAAGGGTATGGAGAAGGTTCAGAGACTAGATGGAAATCGGGGAATGATGAAAGGTTAGTCACCTTGAATTCTCATAAGGTATAGTCCGTCCCCTTTGGAAACTTAGGGGGTGTTCGGAGATGAACGCGCATATCCCTCAGAGCTATGAGGCGACAGTAGAACTAGAAGAAATTGCGGCGGTGCCGCATCATATTATTACACCGCGTCATGCCAAGCCGATGATTGGTGTGTACCAAGATACACTGGTGGGCTCGTATCGTTTGACCCAGCCAGGCATTGAGTTCACCCGCCGAGAGTTCATGAACTTGATGATGTGGAATAAGCGATTTGATGGAACCATGCCGACAGCACGTATTCTTGATCGTCAGCGCTGGACAGGTCAGCAGGTACTGGGCGCGTTGTTGCCGCCCATTAATATCGAAATGTCCAATAAATCATTTGACAAAGATAAGGGCGATAATAAAGAATCCATCAACTATGTAAAAATCAATCAGGGCGACATTACACAGGGTGTAGTGGACGGTGATATTTATATGAAGCCATCAAAAGGCATCATTCATGTATCGTATAACGATCATGGTCCAAAGGAGACAGTCGACCTCCTGGATTCGCTGCAGAACACTGTTGAAAACTTCCTGGTACTGAATGGATTCAGTGTGGGCATCAGCGATTTGATTGCCGATGAGGATACAAATACGACCATTCGCCAGAAAATCGAGGAACGTAAGAAGCAGGTCGAACAGGTTATTCTACAGGTTCACCTCGATTTGTTTGACAATAATACAGGAAAGACCAATCAACAGGAGTTTGAGGACCAAATCTTTGGCATTCTCAATCAGGCGACATCGGACGCGGGTTCGGCGGGCCAGCAGTCGTTGTCAAGCGAGAATCGTTTATTGGCCATGGTCCGTTCGGGTTCAAAAGGTGAGCCGCTGAACGTGGCGCAGATGATGGCGTGTCTGGGTCAGCAGGCGATTGAGGGTAAGCGTGTACCCTATGGATTTACAGATCGCACGTTGCCTCATTACAAGAAATACGATGACAGTTCAGAAGCGCGTGGATTTATTGAGTCCTCGTTCATTCGTGGTCTGACCCCGCAGCAGTTCTTCTTTCACGCGATGTCGGGTCGTGAGGGTCTGATTGATACCGCGGTAAAGACTGCCGATACAGGTTACATTCAGCGTCAGCTCATTAAGTCAATGGAGGACCTCACGGTTCAACACGATGGAACGGTGCGCGATGCAAACAACAACATCATTCAGTTCCATTATGGCGAAGATGGAATTAATCCCGTGAAGATTGAGATTCAGAGTTACCCGATTGGCACACTGTCGCATGAGGCCATTCAGACAGAGTTTGGTATGCGAAATGTTGATTGGAGTACTATTCTAAAGGACGGTATGGTACGCGAGAACGACGCGGGCATGCTAGCGGAGTATGTCGATGAGCTGATTCATGATCAGTTTATGATGGTAGAGGAGGTGTTTCAGAAGAAGTCGCTGGACAGTGGCAGTGTGTTTGCACCGGTAAACTTGGCACGCTGGATCCTCAACATCAAGAATCGCTTTGCACTGAAGAAGGACGAGAAGACGGATTTGACTCCGAAGATGGTGTTGGACGGCATTCGTAAGGTGATGGAGCGTACTCACCCGCATCACAAGATTTGGTGCGCTCTTCTGCGCTTTCACTTGGCGCCACACAAGTTGATTATTGATGAGCGATTTACAAAAGATGCCTTTGAGGTACTGATGGAAATCATTGTGGTGACGCATATGAAGTCATGGGTTCAGCCGGGTGACCAGGTGGGTATTGTGGCGGCTCAGTCGATTGGTGAGCCTGCTACACAGATGACACTGAATACCTTTCACCAAGCAGGTGTAGCAAGTAAGTCTGCAGTAACACGTGGTGTACCTCGTCTGCGAGAACTCTTGAAGGTCACGCAGAATCCGAAGGCATCTTCGTTGACTATTTATATGAAACCAGAGTATCGCAATAACAAGGAGAAGGCACGTGAGGTGGTACAGGATTTGGAGCTGACCGTTCTGCGTAACATCACGGACAAGGTTGCGATTTATTGGGACGAAAAAGACGAAACAACAGTGGTAGAAGATGATAAGGAACTAATGAAATTCTACAAGCTCTTTGAGAAGGGTCTGCTTGACGATGAGGAAGTGGATAAGGAGTCATTGTCGAAGTGGGTTCTTCGTTTGGAGCTGAACCGTGAGGAAATGTTTAATCGTAATATCTCGATTCAGGAGGTCGTTTCGGTCATTAAGACCCAGTTTGGTAACGAGGACGTAAATATCGTGTATAGCGATTACAATTCCAATAAGCTGGTAATGCGTATTCGTATTCCAAACCGCGCGGATCGCGATCGTGACACGTCTTCACAATTGGACGATTTCACTAATCTCAAGAAGTTTCAGAACAAGCTGCTGACGAGTATTGTGATTCGTGGACTTCCTGGTATTAAGGCGGTTACCTTCCGTAATGACAAGCAGTATGTTGAGATGGTAGAGGGTAAGTATCAGCAAGTGGAGCAGTTTGTGTTGGATACAGATGGTTCCAACTTTATCAAGGTCATGAATCACCCAGCGGTAGATGGTACCAAGCTGTATTCGACCAATGTATGGGACGTATATGAGGTACTGGGAATTGAGGCAACGCGCGCCATCTTGTTCAATGAAATCAATGGTCTCTTTGAGAGTGTAGGTGTGAACTATCGTCATTTGTGCCTCCTGTGCGATGTAATGACTCGCTTTGGAAAGCTGATGTCAATTGACCGCTATGGTATTAACAAGAATGATATTGGTACATTGGCAAAGGCATCATTTGAGGAGACGGAGAAGATCTTGCTAAAAGCGGCGCTGTTTGGTGAGGTGGATCCAGTAACGGGTGTGTCGGCGAACATCATGATGGGTCAGGCAATTCGTGGTGGAACAGCCTTCTCGCAGATTCTACTCGATGATCAGATGTTACCTGAGCTCTTGAAGGATATCGATGTGAATAATAAACGTCTAGAGGACGAGGAGGACGGTGATTTGTCTAGATTGGACGAGGGCGGTATACAGATGTCAGACCCGTGTGCCGCGACACAATTCCAGATGAACATGGTTATGCCAAAGAAGACAAATGTAATGGAAGAAGAAGACGTTGAAGTCAATATCCTAGAATAATAACTCACCTAATACATTATATTTTTTATTACGATAGATATAAAGACGGTATGACATGATATTGTATGGAATCACTGGCTCTACAAGAACATTCTTGGGAGGGCATTCGATTGTATGGGCGTACAGGCATACTGAGTCGGCCCGTTATAGAATCCAATCAACATGAACATCTGCGAACAGATGAAGAAGAATCTCTCCATGAATGTAGAAATCAAATTAATGTATATGAACAGTCGATTATGAATGGTAAAAATTGGGAATATTATAAAAAAATCGTGAATCCATATGAATTGGTCTATACACAAAAAAAATATCCGAATTTTCCTGAATCGATTTGTTATTTGAAGCCATTGTCGCGTTCTTATTTCAAGATGATTGAAATGATGGATTTGATACAATTCTTTCAGCAGTTTCCATTGGAGCCAATTCGAACAGCACATGTATGTGAAGGGCCAGGCGGATTTATTGAAGCGTTGTTTGATGAAGCTACGAAAATTAATCGAAAGATTCAGTCCAGTATTGCGATGACATTAAAATCGAAGCGAACGAATGTTCCTGGATGGAAGCGAGCATCTTATTTTTTGCAGAAGAATAAGAATGTTCGCATTTTGTTTGGCGACGATGATACAGGTGATATTATGAAACCTGAAAATCAACAATTTTTTATTGATTATGCAGCACACCCCGATTTTGGTGAAAAGACACATCTATTTACAGCGGACGGTGGATTCGATTTTTCATGCGATTATACGAAACAGGAACAGATGGTATTTCCGTTACTGATGGCATCTACAAAGATTGGATTAGAGGTTCTGAAGATTGGTGGTGTATTTATATTAAAGTTGTTTGATTTTTATCACCCGTCCACGGTGGATTTATTATATTTTTTGTCGCATTTTTTCGAGGAGTGGACGCTTTATAAGCCAGGAATGAGTCGGCCTTGTAATCCAGAACACTATTTTATTGGAAAGGGGTTTATAGGGTGTTCCGAAGAAGAGTTGGATTATCTTCGGATTTGGTGCAGTATTGTAGAGAATCAGCAGCCGTTGGATCATTTGTTCCATGCAGATGAACATTCGGTAGAGTTCCATCAGATCATACATCAATTGCGAAAAAAATCGTTCAATACACAAACAGCATATCTTGAGCGAGTTTTTGAAATGATTGAAAAAAATGATGAGGAACAAATTACATGGTATCTAAAACGGAATGAGCGTACCAGTTATGATTGGTGTATTCGATTTAAGGTTCCGATGTTCGCCCACCGGCGCCGTTTAATTGAGGAGTCACATAGCGATCCACCAATTTCTTCCCAATAATAACAGACGCCTGATGCTGAGACAAATTCCCTTGACCCATTTTATCCAACATGGCAAGCATACTTTGAATGGGTGCTAAGTCTTGTTTTTGAATGATTTTTTTGAACAATTCAGGATATTGTTCCATAAAATCAGGTACACGTTGTTTAATGGAATCTTCGGAATCACCATTTGCCATCCATCGTGCAATGTCTTGTAACATGGTACGAATGTATTTTGCACGTTCGGCTGGATTGTACTCCACGGGGCGGGCTTCGGCCTCGGCGGTTGCTTCCGCAATGCTTTGACGATGAGCAGGAGGCAATGATTTATTCGGATTCGACATCGTAGATCTGAATGAGGATAGAAAATGCGTTTTATATTAACACACATGAATTAGAGACATCATGAGTTCATCGGAATCTTCTGCAGATGTCGCTGCAAATGACACATCTAATGTGAATGTATTGCAAAGCAAACAGGTCGCTCCGCTTCCCATTGGTCCCGGAGGTTCTAATTCCACTAAAATCAAAATGAATGCTACGAATGAGCAACTTACGATGCTTGCAGCACAAGCGACCGCTAATACATTATATGATCCGCCCGTTCCAAAACCGGTCACGCAACAACTCGTTCAGCCGTTTTGTTCAGGTTCAAATGATCCGTTTCCGTATATGATCATTATTATCGCAGGGTTATTCATTGTGCGTGGTCTGATTTCGAAATAGTATGGGACTACGAATAGAATGAACTTCTTTGGTGGAGATCGATGGACGGATTCGGACGAGGAAGACAATTTTCAGAATGAAAATCCTCCACCGGGTGTTAAGGAAGAATTTATGAATGATGTTCTGAATGCAAAACATGCCATTTATGAAAATACAATTCTTTCTACCGATGCGGATACGGAAGAAGGACAAGATGATGGACTATTAAAGAAGTATACTGATTGTATTCATACGATTTATGTAATGGCCATCATTTCTCAAAATGGCAAGAAGAATTCTCATACGTTAGATAATATTCCAGAGAAAGCAAAACCAGATGTGGAAAAAATATTAAGAGGCGTTGAGGAATTCTTTGGTAGCAATCAAATTCCGGATACGATCCCCTACATAGATTACATTCGAAATCATTTTCACGTTTATCCTTTTGTTCAAAACAATTCTTTTATAAAGACGAAGTAGTGATGTCATTGACACGTAAAAATATTCAATGTCCGTCTGGAACAGTGCCAAGAAAGGGATATACGCGTAAATTCCGTCAAAGCATTGCTACTTCGGGTTATACCGTTCGTCGTAAAGGGAAAATGTATACGGTACGTCCAAAGAAAAATGAAGTACACGTTCCTGCCTCATGCATTACACCAAGAGGGCCTCTTAAAAAGATGGTAGGAACACAAATGGGGAAACTCCGGAAGGGTGATCTGATTAAATACGGATACCAGTATCGTTTGGCCGATCGATTGCGCCATATGGCACTCGATAAGGCGGTAGGGGTGTATGGTCCGCTTACGGTTTTTCATAAACTCGATGCGGTGGCAAAGTTATCGGCGCGAACCGCTCCCGATGCGAGCAAGATCTTTAGCAAAGATCGAAACTGGGTACGTGAAAAACATCCGTTTACAAAGTAAATCATATTCTTGTTCCTTCATGACTCATGACGGCGAAGAAGATGGAAGATTAAAAATGGCAAAAAGAACCTCTTCTCGGTTGGTAGTGGGGGATGGAGAGTGCCGTAGAAGGTCAACATGAGTTATGGTCATTTTCCAATGCTCTGTGCTTTATTGTACTTGCACTGCTTATCATTTATATTGTTATTTATGGGATTAACAAACTGATTGATATTCAGCATATTAAAAACGACTGGGCCAACCAGCGATGCAGTCCATTGATTATGCCATTTGCCAGTTTTTTTGGGGAAAATACAAAGGACAATTTTGAATTCTGTATGGGAAAGGTCTTTAGCACTCATTCACAAGGTTATTTGGGTTCCATTGGATCGATGTTTACTAATTTTACAGGTCTTCTTCAGTCTATTTTTGATTCGGTGAGTTCTCTTCGTAATGTAATTGCATCATTAGGCGGAGGAATCAATGTTATTTTTCAAGAGTTTACGGAGCGTATTTCTAACTTCTTCTTTCAACTTCGTATGAGTGCCATTCGAATTAAAATGTTAATGGGACGAATGTATTCCATTCTCTTTTCCATTATGTATATGGGATTATCGGGCATTACCGGTATGACGTCGTTTACCAATACGTTCCTCTTTTCCTTTTTAGATACCTTCTGTTTTCCAGGTGAGACGGAAGTGATGGTACAAGAGAATGGAATCATTCATCGGGTACCGATCAAGGAAGTAAAGATAGGAGACGTTCTTGTTCCGGGTCATACTCGAGTTACGGCGACCTTTCAATTCTATTCGCGGGGTCAGGCGATGGTTCGATTAGGGCCAGTTCTTGTAAGTACGAACCATTATTTGAAGTATAATGGAAAGTTGATCATGGCGGGAGATCACCCCCATGCAATTCCTTATGGTCCATGGGATTCAGATGAGCATTTGTATTGTTTGAATACGACGGATCATACCATTCCAATGGAGTATTTGACCTTTATGGATTATGATGAAACGCCCGATGGAGATGAGGATACATTAAAATGGATCGAAGAAAAGATCAATGCCGCTTCATTGCCGAGCAGCGAACGTCGATCGTATGCCGATGCTTGTTTTTCGATCGATGAGACTGCCAAGATTCAAACCAAACGAGGACTTGTCGCTGCAAAAGATATTCAGATCGGTGATCAATTGACGACGGGATCGGAAGTGGTCGGTCTCATTCGTCGAGAAGTGAGTGAAGTCTGTACCTTGCCGAATGGAATACGAATGACACCTGCAACCCTATATTGGGATACCGAATCGAATCAATGGAAACGACTGGGTCAACACCGAGCCTATCAGAAAGTAGACGACCAGATGGTGTCATTTGTCGTAACCCCAAATTCACAACTCGAGTTGGAAGATGGTATGCGTGTTCGTGATTACATGGAGGTGTGTTCTCCGGATTCCGAACAGTATTATTCGGCTCTTTTAGAATCCAAAGGTAAGTAGTAACGAATCTCTCATAAAAGGAGATGGAATCAAAATGGCCTTTCATGATGATTACCTTTGGTCTGCTATTTGCATTGGGGCTGACCATTGCAAATTTGGAAAAAACAGGGGTCATGAATAATTGGACCGATCGTCGCTGCGATCTACCGGTCATGACAGCCGCGGCTTTTTTTAAACCCGACTCGGATACCCGTTCAGGTTCCGAATTTGCAACGGACAATTTCGAGTTTTGTATGCAAGCTGCCGTAGAGAAATTTATTACTCTTTTTATGGCACCTATCAATGCAATTTTTGGAAAACAAGTTAATGTGGCAGGAGATGCGTTAAATGCTCTAAATACGGTACGAAATATTGCACAAACGATCTATAATGCATTTTTATCCTATTTGGATATCTATTATCGTAAATTTAATGAATCGGTGTTTGAAATGAGTCGTATCATTCAATACCTGCGCATGGGCATGGGGCGTATTAATGCAATTGCGTTATCCATGATTTATGCAGGGCTCACATTCTTTCGGGGAATGATTAATTCCATTCAATTGGTGATTCGCGTAGTTCTCATCATTTGCGGCATTATGTTGGCTATCATTATTATTTTATGGTTTATTTTGTTTCCTGTCATTCCTGTTATTTTGGCAACGTTAGGAGCCATTGTTACCGCTGTTATGGTATTTACAGGTATTTTATCGAATTCCATCTTGGATGATGCAAATGACAAGATGGGTGGATTCTGTTTTGCCGCTGATACACCGATTTTGGTATCGCGTGATGGAATGGAATCGGGTAAACCGGCGAGTGAGATCCAGTTAGGAGATCAGCTTGGTAAGGACGGTGGAAGAGTTACTGCGGTTATCTTGATGGAAGGAAGTAATGTACCACTATATGATATTCATGGTATTCTTGTGTCGGGATCACATTTAGTTCAAGGAACGGATGGAGAATGGAAATCTGTGGCAGAAGATGAACGTGGTATTCGAACCGACCATATTTCTCCCGTTTTGTATTGTTTTAATACGACAACCAATAATATACCAGTAGTTTCAAATGATAATACTACAATATGGTTTCGAGATTGGGAAGAGATCAAGAATGATGATGAAAAGGGTCAATTTATGTGGAACTATTTAATTTCTAAAATTTTGCACGATTCTACTAAATATGAGGGGTGGAAGTCCAATCTTACCTCGTATTGTGAAACAGCAATTCTAGGAAAACAAGTCCGCGTGAAGACCAAGTATGGGTGGGTTCCGATCTGTGAATTATCTACTCCATTTGGAAAGGTATTGGATCGTGAAGGAAATGAACAGAACATCTTGGGTATTATTTATGGCGAAGTGAATGATGCAAAAGAAACAAATGAACGATGGAACACAGAGTTGTATGTATGGGAGAATGGAGTATGGTTAAAAACCAAAAATACGGTACATCACGGTACGGATATTATTTCAGGAATGACGTTGATGACGGAACGCGGAGAATTTATGATATGGAACGAAGCGAAACAGCGAGAACAATGCATACGAGACTTTACGGAAGTAGGATATCAAACCATTCATGAAACCTATCCATTTGTGGAGGCCAGACTCCGGACAACCAAATAGATTTTATCTAACGCGTATTCAGTAGAATGAAAACAGGGTTTCTTATCACTGGACTAGTATTGTTGCTGATTGCGAATTTGATGATGGTCTATTCGAAACAGAGTGTATCGAGCGATGGATTTATGAATTACTTCTTGGAGAATGCGGGATCGTCTGGTATGGGAAAGAATAAGTATGAGGCGATTGGCCCGTTCGATGATGTACGCTTGAACCCGAACAATGGAGTGAGCGCGTGGCGTGCTACATCGCCGAATGAGCCGTTGTTGGGCCCTGAGTTCCAGCCCGGCCCTGACAGTCTCTTCATGTTCAAGAATAACCAGGTGAAGCCTGAGTGCTGCTCGGCATCCTATTCTTCGGACATGGGCTGTGTATGCACAACGCCGCAGCAACGAAACTACATTAACACCCGTGGAGGAAATCGTACGGTAGATGATGGTGTTTAATAAAAATTTACTTTTTTATGATTGTGATAAGAAATCAAATTGGTTATCATAATCAATCATTTCATCTAATAGAATGAACGTGGCGTCTAGTAATGTTCCTAAAAGCAATAATGCTCCTAAAAGTATGAATTCGTTTACTATGGCAGCACCGTTGACTACGGCAGTCAATGTCGCGAATAATGTTGCGGATACGGTTACCAATACGGCAAATAATGCTGCAGTTTCTATGAAGAATGCAGCGGTGTCGATGAAGAATGCCGTTGCAAATACAGCAACCAATGTATCGAATTCGGTGAAGAATGTATTTTCTGTAAATTCCTTGTCCGATCTTACTGAGCCGATTACGGAATCGGTCAATGCATCGCTTGAAAATACGACGTCGCCTTATATTACGATTCCGATGATGTTGATCTTAGGAGTTCTTATTATTACATTCATTCTGTTTATCGTGTTTCGTGATCAGATCGTCTTTGGATTATCGGTTGCATGGCAGAAGATCAAGGATCTATTTTCCAGCTCGACTCCGCCTCCACCACCGGCTCCACCGACGGTACCTGATTTATCGGCGATCGATGGAGGTGCTGTAAATCAGATGTTACCGGCTAGAAAGCAAGTGTTCAATGTGGCAGTTGACAAATATACCTATTCGGATGCGGAGCCGCTGTGCAAGGCATTTGGTGCGGAGTTGGCAACATATGATCAAGTGAAAGATGCCTGGAATAAGGGCGCCGACTGGTGCAATTATGGGTGGGTAAAGGGACAATCGGCGGTCTATCCGACACAGCAATCCACATATGATAAGTTACAAGCTGGTCCGGAAAGTCAGCGCATGTCGTGTGGTGTGCCCGGTGTGAACGGGGGATATTTTGATAATCCGGAATTACGATTTGGCGTGAATTGCTATGGCAAACGTCCGAGTGAGAATGATACAGATAAACGATATGCCACAGAGAAAGCAATGAATTTGACACCCGATGCGTTGGAGTATGATAAGAAGGTGCAAAATTACAAGATGCAGCGTGATCAGATCCCAGTGAACTCGTTTAATACTGGTTCATGGTCTTCGTAAGAGTATCGAAGTAAAATACAAAATCGATCCAAGGATTGAATTCCATGAATCGATTACGAAAAAGATACCATTACACTATTTGATTTCCGCCAGTGGGACCGGTAGGTGTACCCGATTGTTTGAGTGTCTTGCGCGTGGTATATCCACGATTAGCTTTAATGAATGTCATAATGTTTATAGTTTCATCACTTCCACCTCGTTGTCTATAGTATCCGTGAAGCAGTTCTTCCACTTTAGGAAGGGAGAGTTGATTGGCTTCGCGTGTATCTTTAACTTGAATTCTGCCATTTTGAATTTGAATAATGGCTTTTTCCATGCCATTGTGTTGAAGGTTTGCGATGATCTGTTTTTCATAATCCTCTTTTACTTTTCGAGCGGCACCGAATTGTTTAAAAAAGGAGGAGGCCATGTTACTGTAATGTAACCAATATCGTACTAAATTTCCAATGCCGGGGTCCGTCATCGTGTTACTACTCCGTATCAAAAATTTAATCGATAGATTCCACGTATTAAAAAATATGAGAGCAAGAAGGACAGGTAATCGATTTGTTTTGATTCATCAGTAATACTACAAAGGTTAGAATTACAACAATTAACATTACAGAAAACACACAAAGTGTAATAATGAGATAAGGAAAGAATCGTTGAAGAATGAATTGTAAGAAGGGCTCAATGACAAGTTGTTGAATATAATTTTTGGTGTCGGTGTTGGAGAGAGACAGAGCAAATTGGTCAATTCTTCCTTTTAACATATGAACAAAACGCTCATTATCCTTTGTCCGGTCAACGGGCATTTTGTTAGTGTGGTGAAATTGTTTGCTCTCTTCTAATCGCTGTGGTCAGAGACATGCCGACGGTTCACCCCCCTCAGTTTTCGAAACTACCCCATTCAACAACGGGTGTAATAGAGCCTTGTTATACGTTTAAGGTGGATCATACAGAGTCAGAGCCTACCTTATCGAAGATGATAGAAGATCTTTCTGAATTATCGGTATCCGGTCTTGAACAGATCGTAAAAGAGAATGTGGAATGGTGGAACAACTGGATCGCCTCATTTTTAGCGGCCACATCCAAACATTTTTCAAAACCCTATACGGTGCAACACATTCATAAAATTAGCAAACATGTACTACAGGGTACGGAACCAACGTTATTTCCGGCAAACGCCGTTTTCGTTCCTCATACGGTTCAGATTCGAGGGGGGTCATTTTGGGTTCATTGGACATATTATACCATACCGGCCACGATTGATATTCCGGATTTACCCGAGGAGATCGATGTATCTAAACCTCTTCCGGTCCCAGAGGTTCAAGAAGTTACAATGGACGACGTGCCAAATGATCCGAACGCTACGGAGTCCCTTACACTCGATCCTCCCACTAAGTTTTACGATAAGCACAAAGTAAAGGAAGCACGTTTAAAAGCAAAGATTGCAATGTATCGTGCACAGCATCAGTTAAATAAGTATTATGAAAAATACGGCACGGAGATCAGTGACTCTGATACGGATGAGAGCGATGAAGAGGATGAAGAGATTCAACTTTGAGAAAGGAGGTGTTCGGCAGACTTTTTGGTAAAATAATGCCCTCATTCTTTTATAGAAAGTAATGGCAGGTATAGAAATGCAGAACGCCGTTTTAATCGCCCTAGTTGTAGTCGTCGCTCTTTTCCTCGTACATCAATATAATCCATATTTCCTTTCATCGTTGAGCATGTCAGAGGGCTTTGCTGATGCTGTGAAGGCTGATGCGAAGGCAGGTGATAAGCCTGCTGCGAAGGCAGGTGATAAGCCTGCTGCGAAGACAGGTGATAAGCCTGCTGCGAAGGCAGGTGATAAGCCTTCTGAGAGTCACTTCCAAGACATGAATGAGAAGAAGGAGGGAGAGGGATTCGCGGATCTCAGCGCGTATCAGGGTCCGGCGGAGTTTGGCTCAGCGGATCAGCCAGCGGGTTGCTACCCGCGTGATCAGTTGACACCGTCTGAGCTTCTCCCGAAGGACATGAACAGCATCTGGGCCGAGCAGAACCCGATGGGACCTGGTTCATTGAAGGGTAAGAACTTCTTGAGCGCAGGTGCCTTGATTGGTGTCAACACCGTGGGACAGAGCATGCGCAACGCCAACCTCCAGGTCCGCTCGGAGCCCCCGAACCCACAGATGGCAGTCAGCATCTTTAACCAGTCGACGATCACCCCGGACATCAGTCACCGCTCATTAGAGATTGCGTAATCATCTTACTTTTATGTAACGTATTCACAGAGATAACATGAAGAATATCATTCAATATCTTCTAGAAATAAGTACCAAACATGTCATGTTACTTGTCGCGTTTGGAATTCTTATCTATGTGATGATTTATCGCCCTTATGGATTGCTAGAGGGATTTAATGGACAAGGGTGGAATATAGCGTCTTCTACCAATTATGAGAATGCACATGGTTCTGCGCCAGCAGGTGTAAATGCATCACCTGGCGCGCCACAATATTACCAGGATTCAGCAAGTCCACCCGTCAATCCCGCCAATAAGAAGGGAAATCCACAAAATACAAATCCTGAATACAAAAAGCAACCGATGTTTGATTATTAAGCGAATATTCAATTGCATTAGTAATGATTGCTAAAAAGCATTTCATTCTTCTATTTATGCTATTAGCCTATGTAATTCCAATTTCCTACGTCTACTTTATCTATCAGAAGGACAACCATAGCGTATCGCAAATTATCTGTTCCGATTCTTGTCAACATATGATTCTTTTTTCCATGATGGTGATGGGCTGGTTTACACTTTTGTATGAATGGGAACGAATGGATCCGATCTCATTGAGGTACATTGCCCTCCTGCTTATAGGGTTATATGGGCTTTTATGGTTTGATGAATCGTACTCCATACATTATGTATGTGCAACCTTCGTATTTATTGCAATCATCGGATTTATGTTCCATCATCGAAATCGTGGTACAGTATTTATGATATTGTTTTTATTGCAACTTTTTCTTAGTGGTTTATTACTCTATCATATGTCTTCTGATATTTTCATACCAGAAGTTCTATTAATTACTAATTTTGCGGTTTATTATCTCTGTCTTCACTTTATTCAATCCTAGTAGAATGTCCTTATTGGATACGGCATCGAATTTATTCAAATCCATTATCGGTGGTGGAAATTTTCCGACAACGTATGTTACATCGACCGTGGATGGAAAAACGTATAAAGTTCGTGATATGGCGGATAAGCAACAGGCAGCGAATTTAATGGCAATGCTTCGTGGTCGATTAGTCAAGTTGTGTGATGCATTAGAGAAGAAATATCCTGACAAGCCCCAAGTAAAACAGATGGTTCACAATTTTCGTTCGGATCCCGAACGGTTTATGGAAGCTACACCCGATTCGGAACATACCTCGTCTACGGTCAACAAGGGTGAATCGATTCATATGTGTCTACGACAACGTGATGGCCCTGATGAGAGTTTAGTAGATGAAAATGTGATGATGTTTGTAGCGCTTCATGAATTTGCCCATATCTGTACGGAATCCATTGGACATGATAAGGAGTTTTGGAACAACTTTGGTTGGCTGTTAAAAGAGGCAGAAGCATTGGGATTGTACCGTTATACAGACTTCTCGGCTCACCCCGTGAGTTATTGCGGCGTCTATATCACAGATGCTCCTCGATATGATCCAGAAAAAGACGGAACGAACTTACAAATTGGCAATATGTACAAGAAATCAAATTAAATCCGCTCGTGAAATCTCTATCTCGGTTTTTTATGTGAAAACGGCATAGGGATGGCGGACGAGATAGATGAACTCTTTTCTCCTCAATTACTTTCCAGTTTCCGTGAGAATGTTCCTCCGGTTCAATGCATTATCTGGAAAGGAAGAAATGAATATGAGACGATTACCTTAGATCGTGTCTATCCATTCGATACCATCGATACCATTAAGCGTATGATCTGTGCGCACTATCCAGAAAATCCTGCATTTATTCCACGTTTTACCTTTGTTGGTATTTCACAGGTCGAAGATGATGCATATCCTACGAACGATACGACGTATTTGCCTCTCGATTATTTATGGTATTCGAGTGATACACATGAGCCGAGTCATACCTATGAATTAGCCCACCCGTCAAAGGGTATGTCAGAAGGCGACGATCGATTCGTAACAGGCGATGGAAGTTATGCAAGCCCTAATTATGAACTTCGTAATCGGAGTACGGTAGAAGATATTTTAATGGCACCGTATGAGGGTCAATTCCCTACACTTCATGTATATCCTCTTCGTACCTTGATGCGTGAATACAAAGGGGCAACTCCAATTTCACAAGAAGACTGGAATCGCCGATTTGCACCATATTTTCCAGATATACAGGCGGGTGGCCCTTATCAACCCTCAAGCGATGATATTGAATTTTCGAAGAAGATTTCTTATTTTCTATCGAAACGCGAATCAACGTTAGAGCGATTGAATCAATTTGTGGAAGATAGTGAGATTGTACCGCATATTGAGGTAAAAGGCGTAAGACAATTGCGGTTAATCTGGAAGAAACCAGTGGACGGATTTGAGGGGTGTGCATCGATGTTTTATGAGATTCCTGTGACGGAGAAGCGGCCCTATATGCGTTTACTTCCTGCCGAGGGGTCCGCAATTACAAAGCTTCATGTACGAGGGGTTCTTCCCATTCCAACGCTAGATGACCCTCGTATATTGGAAGCATGGGGAAGAGAAATCTCTCCATCTCCTGGAATGGATTTATGTATGATTAAGTATGTTCATCGACCGGCGATTGGTATCACTCCTCCGATTTATGGCACCATTCAGGTGATGAATGATGGAACCATGAATCTTATGTTGCAGCCTCCAAAGGGTGTTCGAAATCTAGATCCTGATATTGATTTTCGTAACTTTCGTTCGATTATTGGTGATGTGTTTGATGGATTGCCCCAGCCTGCGAGTGAATTAGAGCTTCGAGAGATCGCACTGACCCTCTCACTGGTAACCAGTATTAAATCCAAGCGATTTACAAAGGCACGATTAGTTCAGCGATTACCTTATTTTCAGTCTTTCTTCTATGAAATTGATCCGTTGCCTAATGAAAATCCTCTTCTTTGTCTTCGCTATAAGGCAGTTAGCCAATATGCGTCAGAAGACAAGGCGTTTTCATTTATGACACAGTATTCTACGAAGAAGGGGCTTGATGGAGATGGGGCAAGTGCAAGAGAGTTGATTGAGAAACTACAAGAGGTGTTTCAGTTTTCGACAGAGGAAGCTTCTGATATGTTTAAGGAATGGATGAAGAGACGATCCACCTATACCTTACAGTTGCCAGAAGAGGGTGAATTCATTGAGAGTTTCAATCCTGGTATTGACATTCAGATTCAGGCACAACACCCCGCCTATTATTTCCATATCAATCGAATTGATAGTCATGCAACATATTTACGCATTTACACTCTGTTGTCACTCTTGTTTATGGAGGACGACGACTATTACCGAGACAGTCGTGTAAACCGAGATGTATCTATCGTAGAAGAGGAATTGGAAGAAGAGAGTGTGGAGCGCAATGAGATAGGTACAGGAAAGGAAGAGGCGATTGGAGCAGACGAAGAAAAATATCAGGGTTCGATATATGAGGATGTATTTGCCACAGAAGCTGCAACGGCTACAAGTGCAACGGCTACAAGTGCAACGGCTGCAAGTGCATCGGTAAGTCATGGAATGGTGCCGAATAATGATACCGCGTCCATATCGTCATTATATAATGATCCGTTTGATATGCCACAGGAGGCTCCGAAGGCTGCAGTAGAGGCATCAGCCGCAGCATCGGATGCGATATCAAAGAAAAAGGGTCCAAAGGTGGCTCAGAAAGTAGATAAAGCGGTAGAAGAGGAGGAAGAGAAATTAGTCAATCCAAAAAGCTGGTTTATTAAGAAATTGCAAGAGATCGATCCTCGCCTGTTTAATTACACGCTTGCTAAGGGAGAAAAAAATGGATACAGTCGTCAGTGTGCAGGAAATGAAGATCGACAGCCGGCTGTCTTGTCAGAAGATCAATATCGTCGAATGCGGGAGATCTATGAAGAAGATCCGATTGTATGGATTGAATATCCGCTAACGAGCTCGGACGAGCCAACACAAGAGTCATTGAATAATGAAGAAACGATCACTGTGATGCGATTTGGATCAACGACCGATTCCATTCGTTATTATTTTTGTCCGCAGTACTTCTGTCTTGTAGATGAAATTATGATTCGTCCCCATGAATTTGAGGGAACACTTGATCGTGAAAAAAGACGAAAACCTGCCAATACATGTCCATTCTGTAAAGGAAGACTTATTAGGGATCGTAAACATGCAACTCTAGGACATACTGTGATGAAGCGCGAGAATAAACCAAAATCAGACGAATTTCACCGATATATTAATTTCTTAGGAAGCACAAGTCACCCTGAAAATTTTGCATTACCGTGCTGTTTTACATCACAAAAAGTAAAAGATCTGCCGCGTTTGCCCAATTCTGCGTTTACCCATTTACGTTCTGTCTTACAAGAGGAATCAATGGAAAAGATGGTAGATGAAGCACCAGAAGAATATGAAGAGCTTCTTTATAGAGGGGATCGTGCCATTGAATATTCGGTACTAATTCATTCAATCCATAAGAAATACATATTGGAGTCAAATAAACAAACGGATCCAGGCAATTTTGCTACGGCTCCTCCTGCATTTGATGCTTTTTTTGGTCAACATTCGGGCGAACAGATTGTAAAACGATCACCTATGTTATTAAAATTACGACCTAATGCACAAGGATTTCTTCGAATCGGCACAGAAAATACGTTATATGAATCATTATTGGGTGTGATTGCACCATTGATCAATCGAAGTACTATTGCTCATGTAAAAGAGAGAATCTTGGAAGTGGTTATTCCTCGTATCTTTATTAATTGTCATTTTGGAAATCTGGTATTGGAATTCTATGATCCGACCGATATCCGCGCGATGCCTGCGACCAAACAAGAATTAATGTCATGGGTAAAAAATAATATAGGAATTGAAATTACATCAAAGAATCGATATGCTCTCCTTCGAATATACAATGCCTATCATAAATTTGTCGAGTTTATCAAAAATCCAACGAAGCGCAAAGATTTACGCCATATCCAACCGCTTTTAGCAGAACCAGGACTATTTACCGATCGTGGAATCCAGTTACTGATCATGGATGATCATGGAGCGGATCCCGTTACCATTAAGTGTCCTACCTTTGGTATTTCGGTTGATCGAAATCGAAAGAACGATATTGCATTCGTATCACGTAGTATGAAGGTATCTGGTGTAGGTGATGTACCTTATGCTCGTTATGAATTATATATTCACACCAGTAATTCTCCTGCAAAGGGTGGAAAAGTGGAAGAGCATGAACCGATTATTCGATGGGATTATGCCTCTCGCCGAGGGTGGCCTGATATTGTACGCAAACGTGTCGATGAGTACATGACACAATGCCAAAGTCGATATCGGACATTATATACATCACAAGAGGGTGTTCATTCGATGGCCATGATTCCTTTATCAAAGGCGATCGAGGCAACTATTTTTCGCCCAGATGGTATCATTAAAGACAGTTACAATCATTTGGTAGGAATTACATTTGTTGTTAAATCGGGCGGTTCCACATCACTGGTTGCGTTGCCCGTGGTGGACGATGGAGTAGTATCCATTTCTTCAACCTTTTCCATAAACAATATCTATTTTGACTGGGACGACTTCAAACCTGCACCGATCGACGTGGTAATGAAATATTATCAAGATCATTTGGAGCCACTATTTTCCTTGTATCCTGGATATCGTATCAAGTTTGTAGCTCGTAGAGAGACTGATATTGTTGCCGTGCAATTAGAAAATGGTCTATATGTTCCTGTCTCGCCTCCACGTGATGAGGCGGCATTGGAAGCGATCTTGCAGGCTCGATCGATCGGATCAGTTTCTGTCAAACAATTTGAATGGGAGATCGATACGGAGTTGTCAGGATTCCGATCAAGACGAAATGAGGAGGATTGGAAATTGATCACGGAACCTCGATCGGTAGAAGATCGATGTGGAACGGATTCGGAATGGCTCCAAACAATATCATACAAAGATTGGGAGGAATCTTATCAACAATTTCGATTAATGGTTGCAAATTGGATCACGAGTGAACAGGCAGGACCCCAATTACGAAAAGGAATCGAAGAGATCATTTTTAATTTCGATCTGCCTGAATTTGAGCGACGAAAGCGCCTATCTATTTTTTTATCTTCTACGCTATTGACTTGGTTCTATCCTGATCCAAATGAATGGGAGAAAGGATCTACGAGTTTGTTACGAAAAGATTGTCGGTTGATCGAAGGCCCTGATGCCTGTACAGGATCCTGTTACTGGAAGGCAGATGAAGGAAGATGTCTATTGCATGTGAAGGAAACCACCGAATTAAGTGATACAAAGGGAGAGAGGGCCGTAAGTACACCAGAATTATATACAAAACGCGTGATCGATGAGCTCGTCCGTTTTCCAGCTCGTAGAAAGCAATTGATGAAAAAAGGAGAACTTTCAAGAGTGACTGCGATTGTGGAACCGATCCGTGATGGAGATCAGTATATCATTCCTGAGTCTTCTCCGACTTGGACTAATTTATTGCGATTAGATTGGGCCAAGGTAGTTCCAGAAGAATCAAAGTATTATGAGGAAATGTCAAGAGATGCGAATGATGATGATAAGCGTATACCAAATGGTGATATGCCAGATGCACTTCAAGCAGTCCTAGGAGAAGATACCACGTTTCGATTACAGATTCCACCTAATACGGATCCATCGCAGCCGTTATTACCCTTTACTGCTGTATTGGGAATTACATTAGGACAACTAGGATTAGATGATGATGCAACACAATTTACTAAGAAATCCATGGTTGAATATGTGCGATATAAATCCAAACCGATTGGAATGATTAACCTTACAGGCAATGTACCAGATGATGAAAAAGAGATTATGTTTGCGAAACCATTTAGTGGGATCTTTTCTTCCACTACCATTTTGGTATTTTTGCCAGATCGGGCGGGTATCTTAGTAGAAGAAGATGGTGTACCCACAGTAACTATCTCTAACTTGCCAGAAGCAGTTCAGGCGAGATGGAAAGCGGCAGGTCTAGTTCAATTACGTGTCAAAGTGGCAGAAGAGGAAAAACAAGCCCCAATTGAAATTGGTAAGAATCCAGAACAGGAGTCTCCGCGCATTCCATTGGTAGTACAGGCTGCAAAAAAAATAAGAAGAGGCCCGCGTGTTGCGCCTCACTAGAATTGAAAGGCAAAGCCGGCAAGGGGTTTTGTATATTCTTCTTCGACATCGGGAACGGGGAGGACAACGGGCTGTTTACAGCCCTCTTCGACCGCACGGCGTCGACATTCAATCATATCTTCCACTTCATCAGTAAGGATATTGAGACGCATGCGTCGATAGGAGGGCTGGTCGGGGTGAAGAATAACCAAATATAGGTCGGCCACTTCTAGGCCATAATATGTCTCTAACATCCATTTATAGACATTCAATTGTAGCGTATAATGCCAATAATTCGTATCGGGTAAGTGATCCAATGGAGCCAGACCCGAACCGAATGGATTATCTGATTTAATTTCTTTGGAGCGTTTCCAATCATAAATGACGAACTTACCGTCCGATTTGCGGCGATAGACCATATCAATGGAACCGCACAGTTTGATTTTACGTTCTCCTGCCAGTGGCTCCAACGAATCGGTAAAGACTTCCCACTCACTGCGATAGGGCTCCAAATCTCCACCGCAGTCTTTCCAGAATTTCATGAAATAGCGCCACTCAGGTGTATCCATAACGGCAGGATCAATTTCAGAATAGGCGCCGTGCATGTATTGTTCAATCGCAAAATGCATGGCGGTTCCAGCCGACGATGCCTGTTTTCCATTATCGGACCATTCTTTCATAATTTCATCATCCGTTTTTCCATAATATTTACTAGTGGCCCAATTGGCGCCTTTTCGCATTTTTGTAATAATTTTCTTGGCATCAAAGTGTCCAAAGAATTCATGAATAAACCCAGTACAGGAAATGTTTCCCTGACAGGAACCATTTACATAGTATTTGTGTGTGGGCTCATCAAAGGAGATATGCTGGTCTCTTGTATGACGATTGACCTGGGTCAAACGTTGCCAGGCGTGATGAGGCATGTATGATTTACATGATATGCATTTAAAAAGATCAATTTTATCAATCTTCTGCACCAATTGTGAGAATGGCGGTGGGAATAAGATGTGAAGGAAGATCAAGAAGTGATGAAAGTTCAGATACTTGAAATGAATCGACAGGGTAGCATGGAATCGACTCTTCGGAACATGCTGCAATTACAAAGCCAATTGCAATATAGGTTTGACGAGTAGACCAGGTAAGAACATTTGGTTGATAGGAATCCCATAATTTATAAAAATAGGAACGAATCGACGGCTTTTCATGTAATGGAGCGGGGAAATCTGTTACAAGATGAAAGTTCGTACGTGCACAAAATATAAAAATATAGTTGCACGAATGAATATGCGGCTGATCGTAGGCAATTTCTTGAATTCTACGTTTGAGATCCTTATCATATACTGCATAAATATGATATGGTTGACTACCAAAAACATCCGGTAGATTCACCCATTTCTTAATACACGGTTCTATTTGATGATTTATCTGTTTCATGGTATGTTTCCATTGCTGATGATGGCAGAAGGTATCTGTAATATGATAGGAATCAACATAACATTCTTCCTCTTTTTTGCTACTGATGATCCCCATTCTCTACTTCTGGAACGGTTTAGAATTGGAATCCTGCAATCTCCATGATGAAGAGACCCACTTTATTTCCACCAAGAATAACTTTTGTATTAGGATTACGATATCCATAGAGTTCGGAAGTGGAATCTTCTGCCTTGCTTGGATCCGAGATATCATTATTCATTGTACTCTTGATATGAAGAAGATACTTTTTAGCCTCCTTTGCTGCAAGAACCGTATCTCGGAAACGCTGGTCAAATCGGAATCGATAACGAAGTGCATCGCGAAGATACTTGTCTCGCATGGAATCCCATTCTTCATCCGATACATTGGCTTTGTATTTACGAATATTCGATTTGTTACTAAAGAACTTTCTAACCGTCTGTGCTTCTTTGACAAGTAATTTATAATCGTCGGCAGATTCGGGAGCAAATGGTTTACGACGCATGGTCTCTTTACGCAGATCCTTAAATTGTCGGTGAATGTCTCCATCTTCGCTCATAACGAGTTGACCTAGATCGGGTTCACCTACACGACGAGGCGTAATCAATGCATGTTTCAGTTTCATGCCCGCAAGATAATGCTCGACGGTCGGATACGATACATAGTCTGCTTCAGGAAATGGATGACTCGAGGGATCATCTAGGTTCGGCATGGGATCGGGAATCGGGCAGGGCGCAGAAAGTGATAACCAGCGGCCAACACCGACATCGGGTTTCTGTTTCGAGTCCATAACACTGAGAAAGTTCTTGAGAACAGCATCCATGCCAAAGGGGAATATCTGTTGTGGCTCCCATTGCTTGTCACGAGCAGGAAGACGAAATCCAACAGGCGCCACGTCTATCTTTTGTTCTTCCAATGCGTCGGCAGGAATCAGCTCTTCTATCTCTTCTTGTGGTAATGCTTCGGCCAATTCCTTTGGAAGATCTGCAATCTGTAGATCGGTATCTCCTTGTCTCTTGAAGATGAACCATCGATTCAGGAATGAAAACTCCTTTACGGAGTCTATCATACGATAATGTAGTCGCTGTGCAGCTGCCATTTCATAACTCGCATTAAAGGTATTGGTACTATATTTGAGACCCAGTTCCCCCAATTCTTTATCATTCAATAGACGAAATCCGATGGCTTTCATGCGAGAAACGAAATATTCAAAGGACACCAGATATTCGCGATATTTCGACCCAATACTAATGAATTCGACATCAATCGCTAATCCAAGGGACGTTTCGTCTGGTATAAACTCAGAATGTTCGTATTCTTTTGTAATGGACCAGATGGTTGCATCTCCTTCGGTGGCTACTCGTGATTCATGTTGATTCATATTGCGTAACATGTTGAAGACACGATCTCCGTCAAAGCAGCAACCGACAAAGAGGCCGTTCGGTTTAACCGTTTCAGAAAGATTGGTAAGGAAACCAGACAGCATTAATTCTGATTCGAAGAAGTAGTGAAGTGCAAACATACAGGCAGCAACATCGGCGCCACCAATAAAGGTTCCTGCCATTACCTTTTCAATATAAGGAGGAAGAGACCCTTGTGGGTTTTCTTTTCCAAATACGCTTCGAAGAATATCACCCTCTTGTTGATTAGCACCTGCCTCTCCGTTTACAATTCGTTTGGCACTGTTTCCAATGACAAATGCAATATTAGGAACACGAACTTTTTGTTTGGCCTGAACATATCGGCTATAGGCGCCATCTTTTGGATTGGTAATGTTCTCCCCTGCATAGTCAATACCAATGACATATTGTGCGCCATTATTAATCCATTTCCACATATCACCACCCTTACCACACGCAAGATCCAGTAGATTCTTTCCTGTTCGTAGAGCGGGTTTCAATAAGACCATATCTTTGATATATTTGTTGTGGAAGTCTTGCAAACCACTTACAAGCGCCAGACTCTCTTTTGGAGCGTTACGTTGATAGTATGTTTTTGTGATTTCAGTTTGATGTATGTTAATGAGTGCGCGTATTTCATCATCGCTCGGCTGTTCATTTCCGCTACGAATCATAGACTCTGTGATGGGTTCATGAATGGAGTTCCATACGGAATCAGCAACTGCTTTATCATTCATGACACCCGAATAGACGATACTTTTACCGGTTTCTTTGGCAATCGCCGTAGCACGAAGAAGGCGCTCGGTTTTATCATGGCGAATACGAGAAGGAACCCATCGCCAGCCAGGGTCGCGTGTCAGATCATATCGCATTTCCACTACACTGCAATCGGTAATTGGCTCTTTTGAGTCCTCTGTGCTGCAGTAAAATTCTAGTGTTTCAGCATCTTGTTCTACCTTTACATAACACGTATTTGCCATTGTATCGGAAAAGTCCATAGGAGTAAATAGCACCGCTTGGTAGTTTCCTGAATCATCTTTTGTGATTTCGAGTTGTTTCAAAATAGTATCACGAGGATTAGAGCGAGTCGTCCCGCCTACGTAGAGATGCATGGTTTTATATTGAACCACGGAATTGCTTTGACCGATGGTAGTTGTAATTTTATCAGTGGATAATTCGGAATGACGTTCATATTTCACAAGGAAATCCACCGTATTATCTTTTGCTGGTTTCCACTTGAATTGTTGAATAAAGCGCCCCCCCGCCTTTGCAGGCAGATGATGAGAATTACTGGTGAGAATGAGACCATCCGTATGATAGATATGTGATGCATCAAGAATAGAATTGCAACAACGTGTAAAGATAGCATCGCTATTGGGGGCAGCAAACTCAAATCGTTTTAACGCAATCATCAGACGATTCACAGATGAAACTGATTTGATTATAAATTCAATTCCTTGTGTCCAGTGCTGATACCATTGTTTGAGGTGATTATATCGACTCGGTGCTTCTGTATCCAATAGTTCACCCTTAACAGCAATAAAGGGTGAATCCCATGTATTCTTTCCGTCCTTCGAATAATAGATGTCAAAGATTAAATAATGGTTAATAGGTTCTTTATTTTTCGTAAGCGTTACCCATTCTCCATCTACCAAACTGTTTGCACAGGCAGGATTTCGTAATCCCGTTCGGTAAATATTCATGCTTTGGTCGAGTAAGAAGAGCTCTCCCGTTTGATCGACGTAGCCGAGGGCACGAAGCCCGTCCGCTTTATCAGTAACATTGTAGCCAGACCTAATATTAGGTATACCATCTTCTACTTCTCGTTTCATATTTTTAACCTCTAACGTAACGGGGCCTACACCTCGAAATCGCGAAGTACCTACCAGTTGTTGGTAGTCAGCACGAACCTTGTTCGCAATGCTTGTACGAATAAGAAGTGTATTCTTTTGAATGGCGCGCAAGACTTCTCCTACACCGCGAATTAAGGCTGCATAGGCGAGTTCAGGTGTGGCCGTATCAGGTTCGCCGTGTAACAGCTCGACTTCTACCTCATATCGCGGGGGTTGTGTAAGAATATTATGTTGTAGAAAGCGTGTGGACCATTGAAATTCGCCCGTAGACACCGTGGGGGATTGGCGAATCATCGAGAGATCAAAACGAATTCCTCTTCCACGAAAACTCCAACGACGAATGAGTCGGAAGGCTTTCTTTTGATTGGCCCAATTGGCAAGAATTGGAGCAACAAGGGGGTCGTCGTGACTCAAATCCGACTCGCGGCGCATCTTGAAACGAAGGTGATAGTCTCGTATGTCGATGTTGCTATCGGGAGAGGTACGACTCTTGGCCATGACCGTGTAGATTTTGTTTTGTAGTGTATCGTCTTCACAATAGGATTGAATGACACCGAGACCTTGAATGGAAATACGGAGTTGATTAGGTGTCATAATGCTCAAGCGATCGTCTTGCGGAATCATTTCGAAATCCTTCGCACGAAGACGCTGAGCAATCTGGAGAAACGTACTGGAATCAACCACTCCTTTCTCGCCAAACGTGGTTTCCAATTCCATCGTCTTGTCCTTCGACCAGTCTTGGATAAACGCAGTAATACGTCTATGTTGATCGGAGGTCAAGTCCATTCTAACTAGTAGGAATAAAAGTACCTTAGATACCTTATTCTGGAGGATAAACATTGTCAATTTTATACTCCATAATAGATTTATGCTTATCGTTCTATCACCTGATAGCGTACATTATGTGTATGAAATACACGCTGAATCAATTGGATCGCATAAGCGGGAGAAAAGGTGGGATTACAGCAAAAAATATCAATGTAACATGATTGGTGCTCAGGATAGGTATGAATAGTAAAGTGGCTTTCGGATAATACATAGGCATACGAATATCCACACGGTGGAAATTGATGACCCGTTCGAGCTACCACATGAAGATGTAGTTCTTGAACAATGCGATCGAGTAATGGGAGACCTTGCGTCATAAACTCGAGGCACCCTGAATTGGGTACATCGTATACATTTACAAGAAGATGAATACCAACGGGTGTTCCCTGTACAATACTCGTCATATTATGTATTTAACCATAATTATGTTTAGGTTCATTACGAAGTCATAGATGTAAGACGCATCATTGTTTTTGCCTTTCCAAGACGAGCAGAAAGTACATCTTTTGTTAATTTTTGATCACTATCTTTCCAGGTAGGAAGTTGACGAAGCTGTTCTACCAATTCGGTTTTGGGTGCATCAACCTCTGGCCATTGAACTACCCAGCCATGTTGTTCCATATGTGTAATCCATGTATCTACAAAGGCAGGGAGGGGCTGTGCATGGGTTTCAGATGGCAACGCAATCCAGCGCCCACGATAATCGGCAATCCACAATGGATGATCTGCTTTCCAGTTAGTTGGATCAGATGAAAACACGACATCTCCTTTCATTGCACTCTCATATTGTGTTCCATCTTCAATTCGATCCTGAACGGTTTCCTTAATAAGGATAAAATGCGTATTTGTCATCATCGAGAGTCCATTGTAGAGATCCAAATAGTCTTTATCTTCTAGACGAGCACCATTGTAAGCAGCTCCAATCAAGTCATGGATCTTCTTTCGTTTCCGCGAGAGTGATGTATTTTTTAGTTCGTCCGTTTTTTGTTGAAAGGAAGTACTAAGTTCAATGAGTTGTTCAATGCGGCTATGTTCAGGAGAAAGTGAATAGAGTGCTGGATCGGAAATACAGGCAAAGATGCTTAGCATTCCAGCAGGATTCAAATGAAGAGAGGTATAGCCTGGCAGATAGAGTGACTCTAGGGAGGAATCGGAAAGGGACGTAGGAAGCTCAATCGACTCCAACACTCGGTGTCGATTGGGATTATGTTCCGAGAACGAAAGTAGTTCTTTATAGCTGACATTTTGATATTTCTTTACGGGGGTTGTCATATTAGTCTAATCGTATTTCTATATCAGACTTTAGGTTCAATTTTATGAATCGTCTTGATATTGTTCATTTTGAATACGAATGGTTTCAAGTGCTTTTAAACGATGTTCATGATCACGTCGCGTCGTTAAACAAAAATCAATATATTCTTTGATTTGTTGAAAGACGTCGTCAGATAGATTAGATAAATCAAAAAAAATACCGTTTGAATTTTCACTGTAGGATACTTTTAATTTACGAATGATTCGAAAGACCTCTTCCTGTTCGGAAGTAACAAGTGTAGGAATGATATCAAATATTTTTTTGCGATCTTCGTACGACATTTCTAATTCTGTAGAGATGTTCCTGAATTCTAGTAAAGCGCATTACACTCCTTCTTCGTCTTCTTCATCGTCTGCCGGTGCCTTTGGAGCTTTATTAGCGGCCATGGCGGCCCTAATTTCGTTTTCCATATCGAAACCCTCTTCGGACGATTCGGAAGCCACATCGTATTCTTCTACACCTGCATCATTGTCTTCTTTATTGTCTGTGTCCATACCAGTATCGGATTCCACCTCGGAAGCCACTTCGGATTCTTCTTCCGATTCGTCTGCTTCTTTTGGTACGCCCCCCTCCTTTCGAAGAAACAATCCACTAGCAAGAATATAGGTATCATAAATCGCAAACTTGGAGCGCTTTAGCTCAACATAAACATTATCTCCGATTTGGACTTCTTCGAACTCAGGCTCATTCAAATGAAGATCGCGTGGAATTTGAATACGAATGGCATCATTGTAGTTGATATACAGGCCCATCTTGTTTTTACGAATGACTTTTCCAAGAACTTGAACACCTTCTACCGGATATATGACACGCCCTTCCAATTTAACATAGTAAATGGCATCGCCTGTAAAACGTGCTGATTCGAAATAACCCATCGAGCGAGAGATAAGTTGAAGAGAACCGGGAAGAACAAATCCCTGTTCGGAGCATTTCTTTTCCACCATATCACGGGCTTTTCGAAGAAGAATCTCTTCAACGGGTGTGGATTTTACTTCATTAAAATCACTTGGAGTAAGACTGATTTTTTTCTCAAAGAAGGCAGTGGACTCCATTCTTCTGTGGGTTACGATCCTTTTCTGATCCACAATCACTCAATTTTATTCATTTTCTAACAGTGCCTTTATGCCCCGTATAATAGGCTTCAACGGAACGAAAAAACCAACGTTTATTATCCAACCGTTCCGCATCTAGAAAACGAAGAAGCAGATTTAATAGCGTGCATACACGAGTTGAGCCTTTAATCATATGAGATTCAAACAATGACTCCTTATTTAAGTTAAAGTCTGTTTTACGATGAGCCTTTAGAAGATCTCCAATCGATATTAATTGAACAAGACGTTCTTTAATATTACTAACAATAATACATTCGCTACCTCTACCAATCTTTCCATTTACTTCGGGTGCTTCATTGGTTTTGAATACCATATGACCACTTTTTGGTACTACATATCCATAAAATGAACCGGTTGTTTTCTTATTAACTTGAAATTGACGAAGGGGGTCTGATGTGGAACGTGCAAGCTGGGAAGCAACGGCATCACATTCTTTTTGATCTGCATTTTCACATGTTACCGAAATCTCACCAGTTTTAGGATTCAAGAAACGATTTACTGTAAACTTGCTAAATTGGTATTGATTCTCTTTGATATATTCGTGTAGATTCATACCGGTTGACTTTACCAAATAGGTTTGTTCTTCAAGTGTTAGCCATTCATCCCAGAAATAAAAGGACACTGCTTTTCGAAAGGATTCTGGATTTTTCTGTTCAGAACGGTGAAACGAAGAGTGAAACATTTCAATCATTTCAATCATTTGGATATACGTTTCAGAAGACGTATCGGTTGTCGATTTAATATGTTGCGCAATATCGGCAGGAGGTTGTGAGTAACGTGCGTGACTTGAAAGTTCTTGAACCCAATCCACAATGGACTTCCAATATGTCTCGACGGACTCCAATTCAGAGTTATGTTCTTGTTTGGATTCTTCTCGATATATAGGCTGATAGGCAATTGGTTGATATTGATCGCGTTTAACTGGGAATCGAGCCACTCGAATGGCCAATGGAATCGTAAGATCTTCATATACGTTGGGCTGAAATAAGTAATATCCATTGCAAAATCGAATATAGCCGGATTGATCGCGATAACGGATCTGAAATGTCTTATTATTTACAATCTCTCGTAGTACATCAGTTGCAATTAAACGAGGAATATTTAACAATGCAAAGGTACTCCATAGATCTTCGGATTGAAAAAAAGATTGCTCTTCAAACCGTTCACGGATCAATTGTTTGATCTGATATATTCTCCAACGGGCGGAAAATTCATCATAGGTCGAATCATCAACTACACTGACATCAATTTTTGGCTGACAGGTATAATCACATGTTTCAATCCAGTCGCATACTGCTGTAAAAGGCATATCATTGATATTGACCTGTTCACGACGCATACGCTGTGAATCGATCTGCATGATCGGATCTTGATTACGAATGATGATCGCTTCCTGATTCAGATTGCAATCCAGCGCAGATTGCTTCATGATGCGACTGACTCGTCCGATCAGAACGGATTTCTTAAATCCGACACGATAACTATATAGATCGGCAGTTTCTCGATCAGACATTTCAGATGGAAACACGGCTGCATACAGATAGATGGTATTGTTTCGTTTCTCCTTCGGAAGAGCACAGTGCGATAAAAAACGAATCGCACGACCGATAATCTGCTCGGTTTTATTCAAATGAAACCATGAATCAATGATGTGAGTTTCACGAACAAACCGCAAATCGACACCTTCTGATGCGATTTGTGAGCCGATTAGTACCTTGATTTTTCTACCGTCTTTATTATCTAATGCACGTTGTGTTGTGATAGTTAGCTCGTTATTAGGAGAAATCTCAATGTTACCTGTTAGAATGCCATAATACGCAGGAGAAAAGGCATGACCTGCATCAGCGTGTTCTTTTTCCTTTCGTGGACATAAGGCACATTGTTTTCCACCAGGAGCCTGAATTCCATCCGCCAGAAGATGCTTTCCATTATAGGGTAAATATCCGTTAGCTTCTAAGACAAGTGCCATTGGTAGTGCACCTCCTGTAACAAAACGTGTATAGGCAAAGACACAGCCTTCTGCGTTACGAGCACGTTCAATAAAGAATTGGAATTTGGGACTATATGGTGCAAGTGCACCTGATACCAGCCAACGCGCGGTTACCGATGATTTCGCTCGATAACGGGAATGGCCACCTGAGGTTTCGCGTTGAAATACGGTATTAAGTGAATCTTTATCCGTGCGCATGGTATAGGCTTCTACTGAATTGCCCTGTGTCGACTCTGTAGCAGGAACAACGATGTTACCCGCATGAACCAGCTTTTCAAGCATAACCGTATTGAGACCGCTGCCACCCTCTACTAAAGAATTTGTGAATGCAAGAGAAGCGCGCAGGGTATCTTCTTGTAACAGAATGGGAACAAGGGGAAGTCGTTGGAAATAGGTGCGTTCATCATCTTCTAATAACACACCGCGTGGATTATTTCGCGGATAGACTCCAAAGGCGGGAATAGATTGCGGGAAGAGACGAACAGGAAAAGAAATTGGATTTTCACCTCGCATAAAACTGACATATCGGCTCGTAGTATACGATAAACGTTGTCGGCCCTGCTCTGTGATATTTCCAGCAGAATCAAATATGTCACTCGAGATGAGTTCCGCTTTTTTATCATTTCGTAGAAGAAGATTTAAGATAAAAATGATTTCAAGGTATGAGTTATACATAGGGGTTGCCGTTAATACACAAAACTTCATGCCCTCGGAATAGGATAAAACGTCCATGAGATATGGGGTAAGTAATTTACCACCTGCTGTATCACTCTCATCGTCTTTGATTTCATCTTTCTCTTCTGCAACTTTTGAAATATCACGAAGATTATGGGCTTCATCTACGATCAATAATTTAGCACTAAAGTGTTGACGAATGATTTGTTTTTTGAAAAGATCTGCCTCTTCTGGTGATGCATGAATAGGAATTCGTTTGAGAAGATCGCGAATGTAATTGGCAAATGAAATGTATCCAAAGATTTTATAGCGGCGTTTAATGGCTTTGGCAACGGCTTTTTCAATCTTTGCTTTATCTCGCTCATATAATGTATTGGTAAGTTTCATATACGTGGTTCCCGTGCATTGTAAGGCCGAATTGGGATCATTTCCTTCTCCAATTACGACTTTATTAATATCAAAAATAGTTCGATAAAATCCTTGTTGAATGGTGGGAGGAGCAACAAGATATACTTCGGTGCGTGGATAGGATTCTAGCCAGGCTTCCATAATTTGGACGCCGGCACATGTTTTTCCTACACCAACGCCGTGATACAAGAGGGCGGACATATAAGGTGTCTTAGGAGACATAAAATTGGTAACAAACCGTTGAACAGGTGTAACTTCAAAGGTGGTTTGATCATCACACGGATCTTGTTCAGGATTAGGATTCCAGGTATACTGCAATGATTCCGCAAATTCACGCTTAGTGAGAAGTTTTTGTAAGAATTGCGGATCAATGATATCAGGATAGGCACCCGTTTGATATTCCCATGAATCCATTGCAGCGGAAGGAAATAAGGAACGACGCTGTAGTACCTTTATCAGATCATCTCGTTCTTTCATATCAATTGTGGTATTCCATGCTTCAAGAAGTTCAGCATCGGCGAATCCTTCATATTGACTAGGGGCAGCAATAGAACGTGCTACACGAGGCTTTCCTCGTTTTCGCGCCGATGTGGCAGGTATAACTGCAGGTAAAGCAGCAGGTAAAGCAGCAGATGGGGCAATTGAAGGCACGGCATCTGGTAATAGAGCAATAGAAGAACGTGCAACACTAGGTTTTCCTTTTTGGCGAGAAGATGGTACAACGGACGGAATCGCTGATGCAATGACGGGTGCTTCCGATTCTTTTATAGCAATATTGCTAGCGGGTGCCACATCTTGTTGTACTACATTAGATGCAGGAGAGGCGGCCTTCTCTACTGCCTCCTCTACAACGTCCTCTACAGCGTCCTCTACAGCGTCCTCTGGTTCCGCATCAACTAGTTCCGCATCAGCCTCCTCTGGTTCTGTGGCAACCACCTCTACAGCCTCCTCTGGTTCCACACCAGAAGTTTCCGTATTTGATTCAACAGATAAAGCCTCTGATTCCACAACCGCGTCGTTATCAACCTCTGAAACAGAAGGAGCTGCCTCTGATTCTGCCGGCGCTGTATCGGGTACAACAGTAGGGGACGAGACAGGTACTGTGGCAGACGTTTGAGACATCGCCACACGAGGCCCTCTTCGTATTCCAGAAACAGAGGATAAACTCGATTTGGCTACAGGCACTGCCGATAAATCCGATTGTGCCGCAGGAGCGAGTGACGTAACGGATTCAACAGCAGCCGGTGGTGATTCGACCGCTTCCTCTGCCGATGGTAGAGCTCCAAACGGATCATCATATAAACTATTGACCGACCCCGTTGACTCGACCGACATACTATTTATAGAGTAATATTTCATTTTATTTCTAAACGCTTCTCATTCCAAAGAGAAGGATTAGAAAATAAGTCATCTATCATACACGAGTGATATGGCGCGCCATTTCATTCGTTGACACAGGGTGAAAATTCTTCATGATCTTACCTGCTTTCAACAAAATCTCTCGTTTTTCAACGTTATCCGGACGAATCTTTGATGTCGCTTCATCAAGTGAACACCATTGAATGGCACCAATCTCACGAGTCATATGACAATTATCCAGCTTCATCTCCACTTCCGTTGTTTTATGACACACGGCAATGTAATATTTGTGGCAATAATGCACTTGATTGGATCCAAAAAACGTTTCCGAAATACAATTGGTATTTTGTAAAATGGTGAAATCCTTTGTGGATAGCCCTGTTTCTTCTTGGAATTCTCGAATGGCACACCCCATATCGGTTTCATAGGGATTTCGTCGTCCCTTTGGAAACCCCCATTCAGGCTCCACCCATTTAGACCGATTCTCATGAATCAACGTAGGAATTCGGTCTTGAATTTGTCCATATCGTCTCTCTGATGATTCATAATCTGCTTTATGTGAACGTACAGAGGAGGATTCTCCCCATACTTCAAACCACAATTCAGGAAAGGTTTTTGTTAAGAGTAATTCCTGTTCTTTTTGTGTCATTCCCCGCAGAAGTTTACAGATATAGACGTCATCGTGTACATTATATTTACCCCGAATAAATTCAACAAAGGACAGCGAATCTTTTCGTTGAATCAATAAAAATTGTATAGAGTCGTTTCCATTTAATACGGTAGACGATGTAGAAAAGAGTGATTGTAGATAATTATCGTCTTGATATCGAACGGCAATGATTCCGTAACTGGTGACAGGTGATAAACAGTTACGAAAGACATGTCCTGTAAGACCGCAATTAGTGCAATGTTGTGTCCGGATGGGATTCATTGTCTTATAGAAATCCTTACAGGAAAGACAGTAAAAGTCTTTAGACCAGGAACATCAAATATGTGAAACAGATGGAGAAGAAGAAAGGATAAATCATAAATAGAATGCAATTTCCACCCAGTGTATGGGGTCCTTTCTTTTGGCATACAATCCACATCGTGGCCCTCGGATATCCAAAAACCCCAAGCTATACTGATAAGAAATGTGCGAAAGAATTCTACGAATCCCTTGCTTATCTTATTCCTTGCTCCATCTGTCGGGAACATTACCGAAAACATCTCACGGAACACCCAATTACAACCTTTTTAGATTCTCGAACGGATTTAATTAAATGGACCATTATGATCCACAATAAGGTTAATAAAATGTTAGGAAAAGTGGAATGGTCTTTGGAGGAAGTTCTTACCTATTACGAAAAAGTGGGTTCACGTAATCGATCGCCGGTTTGGACCAAAGAAGATATGAACGAGGTTGATTATCGTTCCTTTATAAAAGGATTCCTTACGGGTTCTGTGATTTTATGTGCGATTGGAGGAGTCGCATATGTTGTGAATCGAATGTAAGACGATTATAAAACACTAATAAGTAACAGAGAAATGGCCGCGACCCAATCTACTGGAAATACCTTTGCCTCTTTTTTTAATACACTGCAAGGTAAGGGTCCCAGTTCTAATACATCATTCTTTGGTCCCTCTTCAGGTCGTAGTACTTTTTCGAATTGGTCTAATTCTTCTTCCTCGAGTTGGTTTGGATCCTCATCTATCTCGTCTAGCAGTGGCTTGTCCACTGTCGGTCAAATCACAACCTATCTTTTGGCTGTTGCCGTCGTTCTCCTCTTTATATTGATCATCATTCATTTCTTAATCACACCCATCTTCCAAATGCGCCCCGGCGGTCCCGGTATGATTCCTGTCCCAGGTGGTGATGATGGTATTGTATTTTGGAATAAAGGAAGTAATCCTGAAATCCTTGATGCCAACCTTCCTATTCGTGATTTATCTTGGGGCTATTCCCTTATCTTAGATACATTTATTCAAAATCCACTTCAATTCTCAACGAACTATCGTATCCTCTTTAGTCGTGGCGCCGTTCGTTCTTCCTCTCCCACAGGTACAGACACGTTTCTTGGAATTCTAACTACCTATAATTTGGTGGTAGCATTGAAACATGATACGAATGACCTTGTTGTATCAGTGTTATCAGGATCGAGTACAACAAAGAGTGAAGAAAATATAGTAATTCCGAATGTACCTGTTCAACAACCGTTTCGGTTGGGTATTATTGTTATGGAGCAAGCGATGGAAGTGTATATCAATGGCAATCTGGTAAAAACGAGAAAGTATGATTATAGTTTAAAGAATGTTGTGGGGCCGATTGATCCGGCTCTTTCTACTGAGACAACTGTCGCCAAATTTCAATTACTGAAAATATGGAATCGTATACTAAGTACATCAGAAATGCGTTACGCGAAACCGGCGCTTATTGTTAATGCACCATTTGGAGCATTGCCGATGCCGTCTGGTTCTACATCGTGTTAAAATCATTCATACCACAGAGATATCGAAGTTGATCAAACTGTTGACGAAAAATCGGGTGAGCGTGATAATAGGTTCGGATCTGATTGGCAACTTGTTCTGCTTTATTTCGGTCCGTTTGAAGAAGAGATAGATAATATACGTCATAGAGTCGAACGTATAAATCATAGTTAATTTCTACTGAAAAATCGTCAAATTGTTGAAGAAGTGCTTCGCATGCATCAATACACTCTCTAAAGTATCCAAAATGATAATAATTAATGATGACTCGCCAATAGATATATACAAAATTCGAAGTGTGCTTAATAAAGTTATGTAACATATCTTTATAATCTCCATAAGAACGGTGAATGTCATCATAGAATTCATCTAAAATCTCTAAATAACACATCTCTTCACCGTGCCCATATCCCATCTCCGTTGTTTGCACAACAATCTCTTTGAATCGATTCAAAATTGCAATTCCTACCGCCTTAGACGTCGTAAAGAGACAACCACATGCTACCCACCGATATTCTAAATAATATTCACGCTTATTCTCGAGCTGTTTGTATTTCTTATCTGTTACATTCAAAAGTTGAAGATGGAATTTATCTGTTACATGATGTAATACATGAAGAAGCATATGATTCTGATAGGAATTCGATAACTTCGACGCGTTGGCACCAATATTGGCATCGATCCAGCCGAACTTTGTTGTATGAAACGGATTGGAATGTATGGTTTGTAGCACAAAATCTGCCTTATTACATGTAAGAAGATGGGTTTCGGCACATGTACGTTGATCTCGTGTAGGCCAATAGACCTCACGATTTTTCTTTACGGTTTCAAGCAGTGGATAACACCATAACTCTTCGAATTCTTGTACAATGATTTTAGTGATAGAACAATAAGGTGCACGTCGTTCCATAAGGTGAGGTTCCATTGCAGAATTGCAATAAATCACCAGGTAACATGGGACGCTAAGAAGGGTTTGAATAGAATCGAGGGTTTGTTCTAGATTACGACTGTTAGAATGATAGGAAGTAAGTAAATAGCATGCGGTGGTTAAGGTACAGTCCGGAATACCAGCCATGTTAGTATACTTGTGATAGACCAGCTTTAGATCGATAGAACAAATCAAATCCATAGATAGAAGAGATGTCGTTTGGAATTATCGCAGTTGTGTTGATTATTATTCTTATAACGATTTATCTTGTTGTTTATGTGATCTATCCAGGGGGTGGTAATGATGAAGTACTTTCTGTGATGACACCGCTTAACACAAAGAAAGATATCGTGATGCCGGATGTAGCTCAAAAAACCTTATTGGGGACAAACGGGTGTACGGTCATGGGAATGTTTAAGTTTTTAAATGGTAATCGAACGGGCAATTATACGAATAATTACATGCCTTTTCTTCAAATTTCCAATAATTGGTTTCTAGAAGTATCGAATGCGCCGAATAATAAACAACAATGTGCGGCACAGCTTCGAGTCCGGACTCACTCACAAGGTGCTGCGACCAAAGATGAATTGATTGAACTTCCGCCCATTCCAAAGCAAAAATGGATTTTTATTGCCATATTACGCGATGGACGGCGATTTGATGTAATTTATGACAATAAGATTGTAGCATCACAGCGCATGGAGTCCTATCCGGTTATCATCAGTAGCCCTCTTTCAGTAGGAAATAAGGGCCTCGACGGAGGTGTCATTCATGTCATGATTAATGGTACACGACTTGCTCCCAGTGATATTGAGCGCACTCGAATGACGTTGGTTGATACGAATGACCTTGTATTGGAAGATAATACTCTGAATGCGAGTCTTCCCAACATATCCTTATTGGCGCAATGCCCTTCCGGATTACCATGTAAACCCGTTACAAAGCCGCCAGCGAACCAATTCTTAAAATGGAATTCTCCCTATGCCTAAAATTCCCTCCATAGAATATCCATGTATCAAACAGAAAGATGAGTAGCAATAACTCAGCTTCCGTTTCACGTCTGATACCATATGTCATGATTATTGGCGGGCTAATTGGTTTGTATTATTTATATCATTATTTATTCGGACTACAGACAGCAAACAGTTATTCTCTTTTGACTGCAAATCAGGCGGCGAATGTGGATCCGAACGCACCAATCACAATTTCCTCAGGTCAATTACCAGGGTTATTTGAGGGAGGTGAATTTACGGTTTCTACATGGATATATGTCAATAATTGGAGTTATCATTTGAATCGAAATAAGGCCATTTTACTGGTTGGTGGGCCAAATTTTGATACCATTCGAATCTACTTAGGTGCTACGAAGCCAAAATTAAAGATTCGCTTTCATACAAAGGATTCGAGTACGGTGACAACTACGACACAGTCTCCTACGGAGGCATTATCGCGCGCCACTCGTTCAGGATTATTTACCACTCCACAAACGGATTCAGGGCTATTGGACGTGTCCACCATATGTGACTTACCGGAAATTGATTTACAGCGCTGGGTACATCTGGTGGTGGCAGTGAATGGAAGAACCGTTGATGTGTATATGGATGGAAAATTGTCTCGTTCATGCGTACTCCCTGCTAATTTCAAGGTGGATCCCAGTGGTTATTCGGCCACCATGTTGGCATACGGTGGATTTGGCGGACAGATTTCCAATACAACTATGTATGATGCAGCATTGAATCCTGAGGCGGTCTATAAGAACTATATGCAGGGTCCTGCTCAATAATTAGAGTCCCATTTGGCCAAATAAATAATACAAATTATAAAAAGGAAACGAATGCCTTGGCCATTTTCTAATTCTAATACGTCAGGGGTCTCGTCAAGTGGGTCCGGCAACGATCTTATACAACAGGTGTTGTTTGCATTAGGATATGTTGGAATTCTGTATGTAGTGTTCATCTTTATTGAATTGATCTACAAATACTTCAATCGTTTATCGATGAATCGTACCAATTTGGTGCCAAATACCGTCACCAACGATAAATCGCTTACGATTTTGCAAAATCCGAATGTAGCGGGTTCAAATTCAGTGAACTTGTCGAGCAATGAGCGAACGGGCGTTGAATTCAGTTATTCGTTTTACTTGTTTGTGAATCCGTCGGCGTTTCAGCAAAATAATCCAACCGCTGGATTACTCCACATATTTCATAAAGGCTATCCAGGACAATTTCCGTTATTGGCACCCGGTGTCTATATGCGTTCGGATACAAATACACTGCGAGTATATATGAATACCTATAAAACATGGAACAATTTTATTGAGATCGAAAACATTCCTGTTAGCAAGTGGGTTCATATGGCCGTGGTCTGTAAGGAGCATTCCCTTGAGATTTACGTAAATGGCAACATTGCAAAGAAGATGTCATTTGAGGGATTTGCACCTTATCAGAATTATCAGGATATTTCCGTCTTTAGTAATCGTCGTATTCTCCTATCTAAATCAAAGGTAACCTCATTAGGTGAGAATGATTTTAATGTATTGGGTGCGATGAATGGAATGTTGAGTCGTCTGACCTATTTCAGTTATGCATTATGCTATGCTGAAATTCAACAGATGATGAACCAGGGACCATCTTCGAAGATGGATTCAAAACAAATAGCCGATGTTCCCCCTTATATGGCTGATAATTGGTGGACACAGGCTCGATAAATGAATAGATTGTTTGATGTTAATCTGTAGGTCTAAAGGACACATAGATTACCTAGTACAACACTAGTAATGCCAGGCGGGGGTCTGTTTTCATTGGTTGCCTACGGAGCACAAAATGTGATTCTGAGTGGAAATCCAGATTTCACCTATTTCTATAAAACCTATAAGAAATATGCGCATTTTGCGGAAGAATCGGTAACCGCATCGATGGACGGTCCTCAGGATCTATCGTATGATCAACCGATTCAGATTCGTTATAAAATTCAGCGCATTGCCGATTTGGTGAGAGATATGTATTTTGTATTTAACTTGCCCGATATTTATTGCAAATACATTTCTTTACCGCAAGGTTCACGCAATTCGCAATATAATTTTGCGTGGACGAACTACATTGGGTGTCATATTATTCAAAACATAGCATTTTTTATTGGAGGTCAGAAAATTCAGGAGTTTGATGGGGAATATATGATTGCTAAAGCACAATGTGATTTGGATAATAACGCCTATTTAAAATGGCAGACGCTTGTGGGAAATGTGCCTGAATTATATAATCCTGCGACGGGCATGTATGCAGGTGGTTCGTTAGCCAATGGATATCCACTTGTGTACAATAATAATGGTCCATCTGGATCTACCACTACACCTCCAAATGTGAATCGTCCGTCGATTGCGGGGCGCCAACTGCAGATTCCGTTGCCGTTCTGGTTTGCAGAATCAACGTTTGAAGCCCTTCCATTGGTTTCACTGCAATACCACGAATGTGAAATTCAAATTACATTGCGTCCCATTCGTGAATTGTATACTATCTTGGACATCAATGGTCATCAGGTAGCACCTGGTTATCAATATAATGCATCGCCGGTTGCATTGCAGCCTTTTAATGTATATTATAATTCGGTATCTAATATTACGGACGTCACCATTAATAATTTTTTGACGGATATCGGAACGCCGACGCCGCTGATCAATACATGGGATCTTCAGCCGCGAATTCAAATGACATATGTATATGTGACGGACGATGAACGTGCTCAATTCTCTTCTGAACCTCTTCAGTATTTGGTGCGTCAAATCACATCGTATACATTTGATAATATTACGTCGAGACAACTTGTGGAGCTGGATACGCATAATCCGATTGAGCGTTTATTAATCATTCCGCGGCGTTCTGATTCGATTCTGTATCGAAATCAAATTAATAATTATACAAATTGGCTGAATCCGACTGTACCACCGTTTATCCCTGCGGGTGGAGGGTGGCAGAGTAGTGTCAATCTTAGTTCTGCAACGGGTACATTTGTTCTGAATGGTCAGCAAGGTATTTTACAGTCACTTACTATTTTGGGAGATGGAAACCCACTACAAGAAGAAAAACCAATAAAATATTTTACACAAGTTGTTCCTTGGAAGTATTTGACAGGTACCCCTGATCCAAACTTGATCGTATATCCATTTTCTCTTACATCACCCAATACACAGCCACATGGTTCCATTAATAGTAGTCGTATTAAATCGTTTCAATTGGATTTGAATGTCTATCCGTTGCCTGCAAATAGCTTTTATCAGTATGAAGTTACGGTTTACGTGGAAAGTTTGAATTGGGTGACAATTGCATCGGGTATGGGAGGTTTGAAATATGCCTTGTGATTGAGGGGTAAGATTTTAATCGTGTGCCGTCATAGAATGTCGTTGTTTAGTACGATCATAACCAATCTACAAAATAAACTAACGTTTCTTGCTTATAATGCTGCAACAGATCCAAATGCAAATAATTTCGCGGAAACTACTGCCAAAGAGGCCACAGAAAATAAATCAACAGATGGATCTAATGAAAAGGAACCTCCCTCTACGGATGGAGATCCAGATAGTTTCAGCTTGACACGATTTATCAAAAAGATTGGAAGTCAAATGGTGAAGGTGTCCACAGATGGTTTATTCCCCTTTATGGCACTCATTTTGAGCATGTATGTTTCCAATGAAATGATTATGTATTCGCCGATTATTCGACTAGTCTTTTTTATGTTCACGTTTATGATTTGTTTGATTTTTGTACCTTTCTCCTTTTTGTTGGCTGGATTTTACGTATGTAAAGCGGCATATAGTTATTATGTGAATAACCTATCAAAAGGTAAATCAAAACAGATTATGCCGATCATTTTTGCGTTGTTGCCATTAACTACCTATCGGCCGATTACTTCGATTGGAAAGTTTTTTATGTATCCATTTACATATCCTAAAACCGAGAGTGATGCAAAACAGCTTCCTATTATCATGAATAATTACTTGGAATCATTAAAAGGATCCTTTTCGTATTATGAAAAAGTGCAGAATCTAGATTTTTTTGTAACTGAATTTAAGAATCTGAAAGAAGATATGGATTTTCTTCATGAAATACCTAAGGAGGAAGAGGAGGAATCGTTGCCACCCGTGATTGGTTCGACAAATGCAGTGACGAATGAGTCAAACAAGCAAAATGCATCCACATTACCGTCGGTTATTGGTTCTGCAAATACAGTGGCGAATGAGTCAAACAAGCAAAATGCGTCCACATTACCACCCGCGATTGGTTCGACAAATGCATCAGCGAATACAACAGAGAATTCAAAGGTTAATGCAACAGCAAATGCAGCAGCGAATTCAAAGATTAATGCAGCAGCGAATACAAAGATTAATGCAGCAGCAAATGCATCAGCAAATGCAACAGCGAATGCAACAGCGAATGTAGCAGCAAATGTAGCAGCGAATGAGTCGAAACCCCAAAATGCTTCCACATTACTTCCTGTGACTGGTTCGACAAATGCAGCAGTGAATGAGTCTAAAAAACAAAACACGTCTACATTACCACCAACCCTTGGTGCCACTTCGTAATGTACACCCGGTTTAAAAACGTCTAAAGAACAGATTCGATCCTACATCATGAACATTATTGTTTCTGTTGTAACACCGACCTATAATCGACGCGCGTTTATTCCGACCTTGATCGATATTTATCGTAATCAGACCTTTCCTAAAGAGCAAACGGAATGGATTATTCTTGATGATGGTAGACATAAAGTAGCAGATCTATTTCAAGAGGCCTCTCGAACGATCCCGAACATCCGATATTATGCGTTAGATGAAAAACTGACAATTGGAGCAAAACGAAATCGATTAAATAAAGAGGCAAATGGGTCGATCATTATCGCCATGGACGATGATGATTATTATCCCCCAGATCGGATCAAAACCGTTGTGGATGCCTTTATAAAATATCCACGTGCCGATCTGGCAGGTTCATCTGAAATGTACATGTATTATAAAGATACGAAAAAGATCTATGCTATCGGTCCTTATTTCCAAAATCACGCAACCAATGGAACCATGGCATGGAGAAAGAGATATTCCGACATTCATTCTTATAATGAGTATGTTACTCGAGCAGAAGAACAATCCTTTCTAGATAATTACCAGCATCAAATGATTCAATTGGATCCAAAGAAGACCATTCTGGTCATTTGTCATACCGATAATACAGTTGATAAAACAGCACTTCGAGAAACTCATATGTCATCTACACAGAAATCAAAAGAAAAGATGCGAGAAACGAAATATAAGTTAGAGGATTTTGTAAAAGAGCATTCTATTTGTTCCTTCTATTCTACCTAAAGCTTCTCCCTTACCAATAGGTAAATTGTTATATGGCAGACGAATTTCAATATGATAAATTAGTTACATTAAATCGGGTATATCATAATACGATTCATGAATCATCATTTGTGGCGCCAATTACGATTAAAACAAAGTTATATTCGCATCAATCGAGTCTTGTTCAAGGAATGCACCAGCACCGTGAGAAGATGTCGCGTGGATTTATGATCGAGAATCAAGCAATAAATGGTAAAGTAGGAATTGTAGGAGATCCGCCTGGTACAGGAAAATCATTAAGTGTTCTTTCTTATTTAGCGTCACTTCCTTCATCTAAACCTAGAATGACATCAGAGTTATGTCATTATTCTTCTACTTACTTTTTCTCTCATCAGTTACATTCCCTATCAGATACCAATTGGGCACATTTGATCATTGTTCCGCATAGTTTGTTTGGTCAGTGGAAAAAAGAGATCGAAGAGCATACGTCATTATCGTATGTACCCATTGAAACAAAACGTATGATGAAAGGTGATGCGATCGCAAAAGCGATCTTGCAACATCGTATTGTATTAACGACCAATAAATGTTATAAATCTGTACAAGAATATGCAAATGAACATAATATTCAATGGGATCAGATCATGATCGATGAAGCATCATCGATCTATTTTCACTCATCCGATCCGCCGCTTCGTTTTCAATTTCTGTGGATGATCACTAATAATTGGATTCCATTGATCTTTAAAACCCCCCATATCAACAAAAGTAATTTATTCTTTTTACGAGATCGCGTACAACTTCACACGGATCTAGAGCAGTGGTTAATGGAGGATATAACAATTCATTATGAGGGTAGTCTAGTATCATCATCATTTTTAAAAGAGTATGTATCATTTTTCCACCCTTATCGAGGATACATGATCGTGCGAAATTCTACATCTGCACTGTCTACTAGTATGAATCTATCGCAGCCACATCACGAGGTATTACAATGTAAACCCAATTTGAGCCTGAATTCTCTTACAAGTTTCTATTTAGCACGTAATCGAGAACCCAATATTCGAACAAGACAAGTTCCGCATTTATTTCAGGCATTGGGGATCGAATTTAAATCGATCTCGGACTATCGAGATCAACAACCGATCGCTAAACATGCATTGATCCAACGAATGGTACAGGATAATGAGTGTGTAATCTGTTTAGAGACATGTGAGTATCCCACAATGGTACAATGCTGTTATCATCTTTATTGTGGAAAATGTTTGTTAAAAAATACGTTGATCAGTATGCGATGCCCGACTTGCAGAGAGGGGCTACATATTCCGAATATCTGTTGTCTGGGTCAATTGTCTGCGGAAGATCGAATGTTATCGAGTAATAAGATCGATGTCTGCGTGGATCTGATCCGTAAATACAAAGATGGTAAATTTTTAATTTATTCACCATTTATTAATATCTATTATGAATTGTTTGAAAAAATGAATAGTATAGGAATTAAATCAGAAAGAATAGAGAATAATCTATTTTCACTGATTAAAACGGTGCGAAACTTTCAACAAGGAAAAACAAACCTATTGTTTCTTTCGAATGTTGATGCAATTCGTGGTCTCAGTTTAACGTCTACAACGCACTTGATTTTTTACCACGAACTACCTTCTTACGAGTCGAAGCAGATCCTGCTGCACTCTTCTCAGCGACTGGGCCGAACAACCCCATTACAGATAGTTCATTTGAATTCGGAGATTCAAGTTTAACACCGAGCGTATCATATAATTTACCCGTTTGATGAGTGGCCCATTGGGTAACACATCGAAAGGGAATCTGATGTTCATTTGCAACACGATTCATCTCTTTCCAGGCGTTAAATAGTGCAGATTGCTTGGTTAATACCATCGTATATTGTAATTCAGATGGTTCAGGTATCGTTTTGGGTTGATCATATTTCTGAAGGAACATATTGGGATACTTGAGTTTTAGACGATAGGAAAGGGGAAGAAGATTCCAACATTGATGGAAGAAAGCCCAAAAATCGGCTCGATCACTCCAGCGCAGATAATCTAAGAGTTCTTCATAGGCTTCAAATGGTGCAGGGTTGGTTTTCTTATCGGAATCTTCTAAGAAAAGTGGAAGATTTTGATGAAATAAGAGACCCGCCAAATTCGCATCTTTGGTTTCGAGGTCCAGTTCATCATTCTCGCCCCAATGTTCAAATAATGTAAACCATGCAGCACGAATGGCCACATGAATGTTCAGATCGATCGAGTCATCTTTATATTTGGTGGGTAAAATTGATTTATCATTGTAAATTAAACTCTGGGATACTTTACGAATATCGCCGAGCTGATACAAGGAATCAGGAATTTCTTTCCTAAAGAATTCAACCAGTTTCTCTTTTTTTGGCATGTTCACATAATGAACGCAACAATACTTCAAGAGTTGTTGCATAATACGACCTTCTAATACGTTACAGATGAGAACCAATGGGCAATCCTCTACGAAGGCACGTTTGGATTTTAAATAATCGAGTAGTTCTTGGAGACCCCCTTTTTCGCCTTGAGATAGGCCGTCCATTTCGTCCAATAGAACAACGCGTCCATTTGGTGTAGAGGGGTGAATCCATTTACTGACTCCGGTTTCAATCAGAAGAGGAAGAATGGTTTGACGAAAGGACGAACCGGTTCTAGTATGACTTGCATTGAATTCTTGTACCCAGAATTTACCCTGTTTGCAGACACGATAAACCATTGTTGTTTTTCCAACACCAGGAGGACCGATGAGAAGAAAGGCAGGGTGAGAACGTGTTTTGAGCCATTTTAACATAGCCTCTTCCGTTTCGGGGTGAAGACATGCTGTCTCTTCTTGTGGTAAACTGGTGCGAACCATACTAGCTTATCTTATTCCATAAATCCTTTACATTCTCCGTTTTTTGGTTCGCCTCAGTGAACGTTTAGAAAACATACGATATGCAAGAAGGGCATGTTCGAATCGTTCGAAATCAATCATATTCGGTACATCGAGTTTAATAAGACCATATACAATAATGGTTCCATGTCGAAATCGAATGACGTGAAAGGCTGCATTTAGTATATCCATAAGATACGGAATAACAAATTGATCACGTGTATTGAGATAGACAGTGTGACGAAATAATTTATTAAGGGTTTCATCGGAACCAAATATGGATATGTAATGATTGCGAACCATATCGAGCATTGTGTGATTCATATCATTTTGCCATCGAAAGATATGGGTTGCAGGATCGTAGGTACCGAATTCATTGATCGCTGGTTTGGGATCAGCGTTGGCATATGCCTTGGCGGTTGCGATTGCTTGTTTACGAACAGATTGCTTTCCAAATTCGTTGATCAGATTCAATAATAATCTATCTTTTTTGGTCCACATGCTATTTCAGTAGTGTATTTTAATTGTATGCAATTTGGCATGATACAACATGTCAAATTGCATTCAACGGGAATCGAACCCGTGACCACTCCTTGGAAGGGAGTGATTTTACCACTAAACTATGAATGCGTATGCATTTAACGGGAATCGAACCCGTGACCACTCCTTGGAAGGGAGTGATTTTACCACTAAACTATAAATGCGTGCGCGCGGGTTGTCCCCACACTCTGATCGTAGAACCTTTTTAGGCTGTTTAAACGCACACTAGCAGCTGGATCCGGATCCAGATCCAGATCCAGAGCCAGATGATCCAGGTACACCCGATGGACCAATGCAGCTTTCTCCATTTGTCATACCTTCCCATGTTACTTTTTGATTCATGGCTATATTACAGAGCTGAGTGGATTTGGTATTGGGATCAGAACTTGTGCCTGAAATGTCGAGATAGTAGCTGTCGGAGTCGGGTGGACTTCCCGTTTTTGGAAAGGTTGACAATAGACTATTGTCTTTAGAAACACCGATCAGATCAATGCAGGTATCTTTCTGTACACCTCCGACAGTACGTTGATAGTAGGTTAAGTAATCAGGACAGGTATTCATGACAGGCGGCCAGGGACCGGAAGTAGGAGTAAAAAGAGGAGTGGGACCAAACCACCGGATTCCATAGATAATAAAGAGCGTTAATGAGCCAATAAAAAAGAGAAGGGCCGTTGATCCTTGATTCATAGCGTAAAAATGATAGGTTCCCCAGGTAATCACCAGCACCGCCGCGATGATGAACGTAATCATATAAAAGTTAAAATTAACATTCACGCGCATTCTACTATCTTATACTTACATTTTAGAGCAACATAATTGTATTACCATCCGATAAATGACAATAGAAGTATGATAAAGAAATACAAAAAAACCAATTTACATAGAGCCAGACGCAATCTGGAGAGGAATGGCAGCCGGTGTAACGGTGAGTCCCGAAACCCCCGCGACCGCAACTGGAATGTAGAAGGTCAGGTAGTTGGTGTAGGCATCCGGTGTGGAAACCGCACCGAGAACACCAAAGGTCGTTCCGCTAGCACCACCGATCACACCCTGGGTATAGGAAATGGCGCCAGGGTTAATCACCTGCACCATGCGGAAGAAGGCGGTTGGGCCAGTCGTGTTGCCAACAGGGGCCTGAATGGTCTTGCCCATGTCGCGGAGGAGGAGGGTCGCCGCGGCGTTGACGTTCAGCAACTGATTCAATGCGGCCTGGAGAGCAGCCGAGGCATTCTGCATATAGCTGCCAGCGGAAGCCGAGGGGTAGTTGCCAACGACGTTGGCAGCACCAGGTACGAGCTCATATACATATGTGAATGAGCCGGTTAAGATACCGGTGGCAAGATAGTAGGTATTGCCTTGTGCGATCTGGCGAGTAAAACGAGTAACGGACGACATTTTATATTCAGGACTTAGAAAAAAAACACGGAGGGGTTGATAGAATGTCTGCCGGTGCTCGCCTCCCTGAATTTGAACTCCCGTATACCCGCTATGGTCTCGGAGGCCAAAATGGACGCGTGAACCTCGCTGCCACACCTTCGGCCACCGGTACCTCCGTACCGGATTCCGCGGGATTCAGTTATCCCAAACAAACGGAAGTTAATTTTGCAAATGATATGCTCCGGGGAAATTGGGACCATACGCCACTTTCAGATACTTTTTTTACCCGTACAAATGCGACCGCGATCCAAGTGGCGATCAAAAAAGAAGTCTACCGTATGTCTGGACCGAAACAATATATGATTGACGAACAAGATGTAGATGAGCTAAAAATGATCATGCGCGCTATGTATTTACAGTATGCAAAGAACAGTCCGTACAATATTGAGGGACAGATTCAAGAACTCAATAAGTTAGTGGTTGACTGGGCCGCACCCCGTATTTCTTCTGAAATTGATCATTACCAGTATTACTTGAATGATATTAGCCACTTGCCGGTGCCGTTAGAGAAACCGTTGAATATGTCGAGTGCGGGTACGAGATCGTTACCATTTCAGCCGCAAATGTAAAGCACTTTTTAGGAAAAAGTGCGCAAAAAGAGGGACGTGTTTAGGAAAAGTGCGCAAAAAGAGGGACGTGTTTAGGAAAAGTGCGCAAAAAGAGGGACGTGTTTAGGAAAAGTGCGCAATTAATTCTATCGTATTCATTACTATAGAATTAAATAATTAAAGAAATCACTTTCTAGATCGCCGGACTTTTCGTGTTTTTCTTTTTCCACCACGATTACCAACAGCCATTGTCCTGCTAGCATAAGAACGACACATCATTTCAAGATGCTCATCTGAAACTCTTTCTCCAATTTCATTATTGGCCGATACCCAATTGAGATATTCTAGTGTTCCGTAGTTGCAACGCTTTTTATCATTTATATAATATATACCGTGTTTATCACAAGCACGATGTAATTTTGGTTGTTTATTACCCATACTTGTAATCCTAAATTTACTTGTTCGTCTTGTACTCGTTCTTCCATGTCTAACGGGTGTATGTGACATGCTACGAGTAGGTAATTTTCTAGGCCGTGCAGCAATACTTCTTTCTATCTCTGCGAATGTTCTTGGATATCGTGGTAGTTGTGATAGATCATTCAATCGCGGGGTAGTTGCCGTGCTTGATACCTGATTATTATCTTCTTGATTTTCACTCATTCTCTATTATACAATAAGATTATCGTCGGTGGCGACGGGTGCGCTTGGTATTGTGCTTGCGCTTTCTAGTATGGCCGCCGCCGAGTCCTAAGCTAGCCTTTGCTTTGGCAATAGCATCATTTCTTTCTCTAAATTCTCGTTTTGTTATTACTTTACTTGATTGAAAAGGCTCATTTTTGCTTCTAATTGATCTATGTGATGTTGCGGCAGAACTTGAAGAATTAATTGGAGCCGCACCAGAATTACCGAGCGCAGCAAGAGCGGCCGCCGATAAATTTGAAGAACTTGAAGTCGCTCTAGGAGTCATTGGTGATTTCCTTCTAGCAGAACGAGGTGCTCCATCTGAAGGTCGTACATTCGCCGCGACTGGATTCACTCTAGGAGCTTTACTAAAAGGACGAATTGTTAATTGATAGAGAAATGATGAAATAGAATATGTAATGGACGATAGTGTTGCAGCAGGGCCCATTTGTTCCACCTTATCGGCCAACACCGCAATGGTACAAATCATCGTGCAGGTAGTCAACCACGTATTTAAATATCCACCTGTTACATCTTGTAACATTACATTACCCAATTGTGCAAATACAGTAGAACCGACCGTTTTTGTAACAGGCAATAATCCAGCGGAGCAGATCGTTGCACATGCATTTCGAAGCGAACCAGTCGCGTAAGAAATATATTTAGTAAGAAACACAATTAAGATAATGGCAGTTTCCTTATTAAGAAACAGTAATCGTAGGTCATTTGCTACTCCAACTGTATTACGAACCGCGGCACCTGCTAATTCTCCTGCTTCAACCACTCCACTAATGGTATCCTTTAGTGCATTTCCAACTTTTGATGTTATATTTTGAATAAACTCCATGGTAACTTGATCTTCGCGAATGGTTTCATCTAGACGACCCGATACAATTGCCATTTGTGTCGCCATCTCAGCTAACTGTGATGTCATAGCAGGCGTCCACACATTCTGTTGTTCGACTAAATCATAGGTGGCATCGCGAATTTCTGCCGCTTTTATACGTAATGCAACACTCTGACCAGGATCTTTTACGATTTTTCCTAAATGACTAACAAGATAATCAAAATGCTTATAAGATGCCATTTCTGATGCAAGTTTTGTATATTGACCTACTACAGAAATAATTTGTTTCGTAATCGTATTTGCACCTTTTAATCTAGCAAGAATCGTATGTGTTGCCAAATCAGGACTCCAAAATCCAGCAAATGTAGGCTCGATGGTAAAATACGATTTTACTGACTTCATCATATTATGAATATTAAGAACCTTATCTGAACTAAATAAAAATCGAAATGCAAATGGAATAAAAGCCTCTTCCAGCTGATTTGGTGTTAATTGAATTACATATTGTTTCCCTTCAAATGTATAGAATATATCAATTTCTTCTACAATATAATTAGCAGCAGTTTCAAATGTAAATAACGATTTCATTTTTTGACCGATTGTTGGTTTTTTTCTTATAAGATAAATCGTTATATCGGTATATTGATTGTTATAATTTGCTAATTGAATCATGGCCTCATTAACTTCATTTACTGGTGTTTTAATATAGGTATTGATTCGGTGTGTTGGCGATTCTTCTACTAAATTAAGTTTTCCAATACTAATACGTTCTAATATATTAAGAAAAGAATAATATTGTAATACTTGGAATCGTTCAGGAGAATGAATGGATAATGTTTCTTTTAGTTTACGTAACGCATCTCGAATAAATCCAAATTTCTGTTTCATTTGTTCTGTGATAACAGGATCATGAACCGCGTCAAGTGGATTATAAGGCAATTGTATTCCAAGATTATTATATAAAAATGAAACCAATGCTAATCCTTGCTTTTGAACATTATTTAATATGATAGGGTGTTGTTCTTGATGTATAATTAGCTGCTGAGCAGCATTTATTGGATTGTATTGCTGAAGTGCAATATTGTTCTGTTGCGGCGGTACATATATTGGTGTATTAAAAGTTGGCGTAGTGTTATTATCTGAATTATAGTTATTATGTTTTTGCAAACTATTAGCAGGTAGTGATATATATGGTTGTACAGAAGCGATTGTCCCCGTACTTAGTGTTGTATGCCTTGGTGTAATCATTAGATTGCTTGCTGATTGAGATGGACCACGGACGGGTTCTGCAAGCCCTCTACTTGCTAATGTAGCAGCTGCTAATCCAGTGGCAAGTAACCTAGATGAAGCGCCACCTCCTCCATCCATTTTTGTAATTTCCATTATTGTTCGGTTGATTTCATTTATATTAAAGCCGTGTGGTATGGTGATAGATTTATTTATTATCTCATTTCCTTGCTTAACTTTATATTGAACACTCTCTGTCATTGATGCGAATATCTTTTTCAGTTCACTGAGTTGTAACTGTTCCGCATTATTTTTCAAAACCTTTTCAGATTCCTCAATGCATACACGGAACATGGTCATTAATACAAGTTTAAATGATTGTTTAAAAGTATAATTCTCATCTGCAACATCTTGATTATATTGTTGAGTATCGCCAAATACCTCTTCCATATCATCTATCACCAGTTGTTCATCAATCATTTTAGCAGCTTCATGAAATTGTTCTGTATTGGGGATCTCAACATCTCTAAAATCTTGAACGAAATCAGAAACGAATAATCGAATCAAATCTTGTCGTGCATCTTCCTCATTTTTTGAGAGATCTAATTTTTCTGATACATCCATTGAACTAGCATGTTCTGCAGCTCGCTTTGCAGCGCGAGCTTTTCGTTCGCGTGCCTTTCTACCACCACCTTTTCTGGTAAAGCGTCGCATCACTCTAATATATTCTTTCATTAAAAATAATATATCATAGTAGTATCATTTATTACTTACTCACCGTCGGTTTCCGCTTCTTCACAACTTTTGCCTCAGAACGCTCCACGGATACTGAACTTGCTACACGTTCCAACGAGTACTGCACCCATGCCAGTCGGAATGCCTCCAAATCGGCCAACCATAGAGACGAGCCTGTCTCGGCTTCCAATCGTTCCTTCTCCGTACGCTTCTCCTCCCATTGTCCATCGAGTTCGATAACGGCAGATTGTTTCACCCGATCCATGCGCATGCGTAACACATAGTCATAGGAATCGTACTCATCTGGTTTCTCCAGATTGGACAGTGCAGGAATGTCGCACGACTGTAGACCCTCAACAATCTCTTCATCACTCTTCTTCTGAAGCACCAGTCGATCATCAATAATGGCTTGAATAAATCGTCGCTTAGCATCGAGTTCTCGCATCTGGGCCTCCAATACTTCTAGCAGTTTCATGCGTCGTGCCTCATACATCGGCAGTCGTTTCTGCACGAACGCCTCCAGAACATCACCAATCGTCTTGTACTTTACAATGTTGAACTCCGTATCAAAGCATGTCATATTCGTCGTTTTCCATGAACTAGACAGCTTGAACTGCTTCTCAAACTTCTCAACATTCTCCTTGATCGCATCGTATCCTTCTTCGGTAAAGTAGAGTACGAAATGTACGTCCACATCGTTGTACAAATCATCAAACCCTTTGAGCCCGCACGGTTCTACATCACCTTTGGCCGACGATGCAGACGCTGTTTCTGCCTTCTTCGCCTGAGCCCTGGCATCTTTTGATTTCTTATCCTCTACGTCCAGCAATTCATCAAGGAAGGCCTTATAATCCTTCGTCCATGTACCGGTTGGCAACTCAGTAATCGTCACAGTCTTCTTATCATCGTCAAAGGTATACAGTCCTTTCGTAATCCAAGTCATCTCGTCCATACGATGTGTCGTGCCCTTGAAACCGAACCACCAAGGATCCAACGGGTGTCCTGCGAGTGATTCCATCGAACCCTCCAAACGGTGACGCAGCAAGCAAACAATGTCATCAGGCTTATGGGGCGGAATGTCCGTTGAATATCCCGTACCAATTCCTACCGAACCATTGATGGCCAGAAGGGGTACAACAGGCAAGTAATACTCGGGCTCTACCACATCACCGTCGTCATCAATATGTTTCAGCAATCCCGCATCTTCCTTTCGAAAGATAGTTGACACGATGTCCTCCAAGTAGGTGTGGATATAACGGGGAGAAGCTGCGTCCTTTCCACCCATTAAACGCGATCCAAACTGACCCACAGGTTTCAGTACATTCACATTGTTGGATCCTACGAAGTTTTGTGCCATACCAATAATGGTGCTGTTCAAAGACGCCTCGCCATGATGGTAGGCTGCATGCTCCGATACATAACCGGCCAGTTGAGCCACACGGATTTCGTCTCGCAGATTGCGCTTCAAACAGCTAAAGAGGATCTTGCGTTGAGAAGGTTTGAGTCCGTCCATCACATGCGGCAAAGAACGGATATTGTCGGCGTTACTGAAATGAATCAACTCATCGTTTACAAAGTTCGTATAGCTCGCCTTGGCCTCAACAGGAATCAACATCTTTGTTGGATCATAGTGACTCAGCCATCGTTTGCGATCATCTGCCTGTTTCTTGTTGAACGCCAAATTCATGGACTCGTCTGTCTTTTCGTCCCACTCGTATTGGATTTCATGGAGATCTTTGAACCATTCTCGTGCCTCCGCAGGAGTAGACGTACCCAGACCTTTGTAATACTTGATTTTCCAGCCCTGAAGTGAGTTTGATTCTTTCCATTGATTGAACTCAGGAACAGAATAGAATGACAGGGTAGTCTTGCCTTTTGTCGCCTTGAGAATCGGCGTGAGAAGTGTACAGAGGAAGCCGGCTTTCATCAATCCTGGCCACTCGGTATGGAATAAGTTCATCAGAAGGCCCTTGATATGCGATCCATCATGGTCTTGATCCGCCATGACCATAACACGTCCGTATCGCAATTCGGATATGTCCTTGTACTGCTTCCCTTGTTCCAATCCGAGAATCTTCTTGATGGCAGTCAGTTCTTCGTTCGCGTTGAATTTCTGAACGGTGATGTCGCGGACGTTCAGAAGCTTGCCTCGAAGAGGAAATACACCCCAACGCTCGCGTCCCACTTCTTTGAGTCCTGAGATGGCAGAGGTGGCAGCTGAATCTCCCTCGGTCAGAATGAGGGTACATTCCTTAGATTTTGGAGTTCCTGCAAGCATAGCATCTTCTAGCTTGGTCATACCGCGAATGACACTACGTTTCTTTCCATCGGTCTTCTTTGTCTCTCGCAAGGATTTAGCTTCCAAGAGGAACTTGGCTTCTTCGAATAAACCAAGTTTTCCGAGCGCATCTACTAGTTTTCCACTATACTCGGGTTTAGAACCGAATTCTGTGGCAGGTGTGGTAAGGAATTCTTTGCTCTGTGAATCAAAACTCGGATTCACAATGGTTGAATTAATGAATAGCACCACAGAGTTCTTCAACTGTCCTGGCTTAATATCGATTTTCTTCTTTTTAGCCACTTCACAGAAGTCAGTCAGGACTTTTCGCCCCACACTCTCCACGTGCTTTCCGCCTTTCTTCGTATGAACGCCGTTTACGAAGGAAATATGCTTATCTTCAGGCAGCTCCTCCTCATCAGAATATAAGTGACTGGCGAGAATCGCACCAATCTCCCATCGAGGGCCACAATTCTCATAGGCAAATCCAGTCATGCCATCACGCAAGAACAGCTTAATGAACTTCTCAAAGGTATTCGATGCGACTACGGCGCCATTCCATGTTACTTTGACGTCCTTTCCTACGAGTGACGCCAGTTCAATGATGCGGGTATGAAAGACGGCAATCATGTCCTCTGAAATACCCGCATCACAGAATGCCCCCTCAAACAATCGGCGGTCAGGAAGAAAGGTAATTTTAACGGAGCCGGTTTTTGCAGTTGATTTTTTGATCGACGGCTTTTCGCAGTTGGTCATGTTATCGTACCATGACTGAGTGTATTGCTTTCCAGATGATGGGCAACGAATGTCCACTGTAAAGAGTTTGCTAAGGATATTGGTCAACTTGGCTCCATACCCGTTCTTTCCTCCTACGATTTTCTCTTCTGACTTGTCGTAATTACTTGAGGTAAGAAGATGACCGAAAATCATCTCTGGAATCATGACTTTTTGTTCTTCATCTTGTTCAATGGTAATACCGTCACCGTCATTTTCTACGGAAATCACCGTGTCTCCGTTGTTTGATGTGACGGTAACACCGATGTGTTTGATGGGTGTCATACCAGCGGTCACGGTGGAGCGAACATACTCGTCGCGTGCATTCACAACAATCTCATCAAAGATCTTGTAAAGGCCTGGATTGAACAGAAGTTTCCGCCAGACCATCTTGTTCGAAGAGGTATCATACAGCCAACGCGTCTCCTCATTCGTCTTGGTGCTGCCGACGTAGGTGTCAGGGAGTTCCAGGATATGCTGATGGTGCGTGTGCTTCTGATACTTTCTAGTAGCCATAGACGACGTAGTATACGGAGGTTGTCTTTCTCTTTATATCGGCAGATGAGTCAATTTTTATGTCTGGGCAAACATTCCAAATCTATAGTAGGGAGATGGCAGAAAATATATTTTATAATGCAGAAGAATATGATCCGACGGTGCGATTTGCAACGGAAATCACATCAAATGCCGACGCGCTAGGGTGGGTCTATACTACTGTAAAAAAATGTGCATTGAGTATCGAACCCGCACTTCTTAAAAGAGTACCATTTGATCCAGAAAATATTACATTAGTAGGTGGTGCCATATCAAATCTTCCACCTTATCGCACAAAACAACGTGGTATCAAATCATTAACGGACCTGATTCATCGTGAAACCCAAGATCTTGATATTAAATGGTGGGCTCATCGCTTTATTAAGGATCATGCCTTATTTCAACGATTTGGAAAGGCATTTTCAGAGAGCCTTTCTAGAGAGTTCAATTCACAAGAATGTAAAAGTATCTATATGGAACAGTTAAATAGAGGAAAACATGATAAAGTAAAGGAAGAACAAGTCTCGATACGCGTAGAACAAAACGGAAGAAGACTAACCAATTTCTCGATTGAAGTGATCTTTGTATTTGATGATATTATGTATCATGGTAAACATCATGCTGCGTTCGAAATTCCATTAATTGATATTGGTATTCATAATGCCATTAATTCTCAAGAGTTTACGTATGATCATCGGCCAATCACGAATGAAATGAATCTACTCGATGTATCGATAGATACAATGTATTGTGGTCCAACTAATACTGAAATCGTTCAGGTAGACACCTATTCCATTCGTATTCCAACGATGATTGCATTTGTTCGACAACAACTTTTTGCATTTGATGTTTTACAACATAATATATTTGGAGATGTCCTGACGGAGGATAAATCGCGAAAACTCGAACTAAAAAGTTATATTTGTTTGTTACGGGCCATCTATGTTTCTCTTTATGTTATAATGCCGACAGAGCAGAATGAAATGATGCAAGCCTTAATTGATGAAAAAATGGACAAACATGATGCACGCCTTCGTACCCTATGCAGCCGTCATTCTGCAAATAATATTAAATATCAGCCTATTCTTGAATTGATTTGTTCGATGCCTACGAATGTAAACATACCACAATATCGTATGAAAAAGATAAGTGCAATCAAAGCAAGTGCAAAGAAAAATAGTGTAACAAAAAAGAGGAGAAGAGGACATCGTGGAAGTAAAAAAAATAAAACGCCGGTTAAACCCCATTAATCGGTCGGAATCACATGGCAATACCCTTTTTTCTTTCGTTGATCGCATAAAATAGCAAACTTGCTTTCGGATTGAATACAATCGGTCGACAAGGTTGTCACACAGGAGCTATGAACCGAATCGCCTCGGCGCTGTCCTTTTACAAACTCTCGTGAATTCTTGGTAAGAAGAGAGATACACGCCTGTTCCTCTATTTTATTTTTTACAACCGCCTTGCATGCGGATGGGGCTTTCTTAATAAACTCTGATGCATGAGAGGATGGAGTTTGCATTTCACTCAACAATGCACGTGTACATACATGACATGGAACTAGATATTGGGTGCGAGTATAATAAACACGGCGAGTCAGACTCATGATAGGAACAACTGCGTGCGTGGAAAGAACCACGGAGAGGAGAAGAAGAATACGAAACATGATTTGATGTCTGAATCAGAATGATCCTGTCATCAAATTTTCTCAACGGGAACCCCCATTTCTTGGCAAAACCGAGCCACCAGTTCGTCGTTTTTATAATCATGAATATATTTAATAGACTTAATTCCAGCTGCTAATAGAATACGACAGCAAATAATACAAGGATAATGCGTAACATACGCAGTACAACCAAGAGACGATACACCGCGTTTGGCACAATCCGTCACGGCATTTTGTTCGGCGTGGACGGTGGCTTGTTCATGGCCTTCACGTAGAACTGAAATATGTTCACAACCAGACAGAAATCCATTGTATCCTTGGCTAACAATTCGATTGTGAGAAACAAGAAGACAACCTACGTGAAGACGTTCACAGGGGCTTCGAGTGGCCGTCACTTGTACGATTTCTTTAAAGTATTCATCCCAAGAAGGTCGTGACATTATCTTATAATAGGTCACGCCATTTTATGTTCCTTTCTACCGATACATATTTTTTCAAGTTCTCGGTAGTTTCATGTTCGATCACCCAATATTTATAGTTATCATCATTTGAGTACATTATGCTAGAAAGGGTATGGATAGGTAGTATATTTTTCTTCCACATTGTGTTGCATGTGATATTATTGGTAATGATATGAGTATAGGAAGAAAAGAACGTAGGTGGAATGAGATTTTGTCTATCGTTAATATCATAACCACATAGTACCAGGGTGGAACCGGCATGTTTGACAGGATCCCAGTTATCAGGAAAAGGTGTATTGATTTCGTAGTGAATGGTTTGATCGGTGGAGGGTGAATAGTAGATCCGTCGATCTCCATCGATCATTTGAAGTTGAAACCCACACTGGTTCATGGTTTGCTCGAGTTGACCCAGAAATCTTGGTCGATAATATGCAGGATTTGATCCATATTCCGATCGAGGTTGTCCATCCATATACCACCAGATTTTGATCTCAGGAAAGAGAACAGGTGGAGTCAGATCGGTTCCTGCGCCTGGATAAAAGGCGCTCATCTATTCGATCTAGCACGTTTCCACTTTAGATCACGATCTTTCGTGTCTTGCGACTTCCGTGCCCGTGTTTCTTTCGTGCTTGAACTGCCATACGAAATGCTGGTTTCAAAGGATCACAGCCATCTTCTAAGATTTTAAAATCAACCGCGGCGGCTTTTTGGCCAGTAATCGCACTGGCAAGGCGTGCTACACCCCAACTTTGTGCCGTTTGACTGGGTCGTGAGCCTGCGGAATAATAGGCGCCTTCACCTTTTCGAATGATTTGCTTTAGGGCATCAATCGAGCAGCCTGTTTTATGAGAAAGGGTACGCGTAGCACCAATGGACGATACATCATATTTCCGACGAGCAGCAAGAATGTGTTTGGAGGTTCGATGAGGATAGGACGCCAATCGTGTACGGGTCACATATTTGCCCGTTCGATACGCTCGACGGGATTGTAGTAATTGGCGCTTTTGTGTATCTTTGTTTTTCCTGGAGAGTGAAAGCGGAACATATTTTAAGGGAACATGTATCTTTTTCATATTATTGATACGGTATAATATTTATCTAGAATAGAGATGACGTGTGGTTGTAATAAAAAGACGGGAGGGGCGGCGACGGCACTTCCGTTACAATATTTTGGAGCACCCGCAGGAGAATCGGCAGGTGCAGGGGCTGACCTATTGGGCACTGTTCGAAATCAGGTACGTCCAGCGATCGGAGGGCGTCGTACTAAACGCAATAAGCGTACACTTCGTAAACGTAGCACCCGCAGTAAGGGAGGATTTTATCCGTCTGTAATGGGAAATTTTGTTGCAAGTGCTGCCAAATATATTGCACCTGCCGCGATGTTTGCTGCTTATAAGCTAGCCAATCGTACTTCAAAGTCCAAAGGAGGGCGTCGAACTCGTCATCGACGATAAGGTGCGTTCAGATGGAAGAATGGTCTCATTCCGGTTGCCGGAGAAATCAGAATCGAACAGTAGTCTAAAGCCAACGTGGAGAAATACACACAATATGAGCGTCACACAAGGAGGTGCAAGCAAAGCAAACGCAAATGGAAACCTGTTTGAGATCCGTACCGTACAATCTGCTGCATTCCGTACATTGATTGAAGCCTTAAAGGAGATTCTAACAGAGGCCAATCTAGAGTTCGACTCGACCGGTATTAAGGTAATTGATGTAGACGAGACTCATACGGTTCTAACGTATTTGCGACTACATTCGGACCGATTTGAGTACTTTTACTGCCCAGCCAAATATGTGCTTGGTATTAATATGATTTACCTGTTCAAGTTGATTAAGACTCTGTCTAACAACGACAGTTTGACTCTATTCTTGCCGGCCAGTAACCCGAACAAGTTGGGTATCCGTGCGGAAAATGCAGAGAAGGGTACGACAAACACATGGATGATGAAGCTGTTTGATACGAATGTAGAGAACATTGAGTTTCCGAACATTTCGTTCACTTCGATCATTCATATGCCGTCTGCGGATTTCCAGAAGATTTGCCGTGATTTTAATCAATTGGCGGAGAAGCTGGAGATTACTAGTTCGAATGCGGATCTGATTTTTAGGTGTGTGGGAGATTTTGTGGATGGCGAGACGGTGATTATGTCGAATAACCAGGGTGGAATTGAGGTAGAGCGTAATACGAATGAGATTGTACAGGGTATGTTTGAGCTGAAGTACCTGGTCCTGTTTACGAAGTGCACGAATCTTTGCACAAGTACGCAGATTCATTTGAAGAATGATTATCCGTTGGTTCTGCGCTATATGGTGGCAAATCTAGGTGAGGTACGATTGGTTCTTGCGCCTCAGAAGCAGAAGACGGAGACAACGAAGCCGCAGAAGCTGTAAGGGAGACGCACAAAGCAGACCCTAAGCGGCTTTGCCGCGACGCGCCCAAAGGGCGCTTACACCGATATATCATGATGAAACGTTCGTATCTAAACAAAACGATTCATTCTATCTACAGAATGAATCGTGTTGACCAATTGAAAGCCATTCAGCAAGAAGCATTGGAACTCTTTGCCAAAAAGAATGCGGATTATGGCGATGCGTTTGCCAAGTATGGAGTAATTGGCGTATTGATGCGAATCGAAGACAAATTACAACGCTCGATGTCGATTACAAAAAATGGCGTAAATTTGGTGAATGATGAAGGGATTCGTGATACATTAATCGATCTACATAATTATGCGGCAATGGCACTAATGTTATTAGATGAATAGTGGGGATACAATTAACTTCATAATAAAAAGATAATAGCGACTATGATCTTTTTATCAGTTTGTAAATAAATGTCATCATGCTATGTTCCATTTGTACAAGGGACGTACCAACCTTACATTTTCTTCTGTACAAAGGGTGTATAGATAATTTCCGATTCGCGAATGCTGCTCACTGTGTGAAGTGTAGAGGGTCCATGAAACGCCTGTGCATCGGTATTCCAGACCTTGATGATATTGAACCCACGTTTGGGGCTAATGGAGATTCCATTGATACGATTTTCAGGAGATGAAACAACGTTTAACATGGAAGCGATAATATAGGTAAGATATACATCCGATGCATCTTTCTTTGGGCAACGGAAGGAATAACACCCTCCTCGAATATGATGGTGACTCTCCCATAGCGGAGGAGCAGGATCACGCATCATAAAGAACATTCCATCCGATAATGAATCAGTCTTGAGAACCTCCATCACGGACCAGAATTGATGCCACGTTTTCATGGAGCCAAGACTGATGAAGGTATTGAGTGTCCATTTAGTCTCTTCAGGAGAGTGGAAATAGAGAGTCCAAGGCCCCGTCGGAATCGCAGATTGAAGACCAATCTTGGATTCGTCGGTTGGAGTAGCCATTGTATAAGAACGTTGAGGTTCTAAGTGTAGAGTGGGGTGAATATCTTTAAACTGCTCTTTTTAATCAATTTTATTAGGCATGATAATAGGTATACGGATTATGTAACTCATATATATTATCTTTTTGATAATTAAGTTTATGGTACAATTTCTGATCACGAATTTCAAAACAATGGTTATCAGAATGCATTGATAACATTTCGTCTTTACCATCATGGTCGATCACATGAAATTGAATAATACAGTCAGGTCGAAACCATTGGCGCGTCTCTGCACACCATGACAGAAATAGAGTTGTAAGTGTAGGAACTTTTGCACCATGTGTATGAAGTCTAAAATTCTCTAAAAAAGTATCAATGTCATATTCTTTTTCACTATTCTTATCTACTACACAAATCTTTGCGGACAGCCACGAGAGTTTACATACTGTGTCACATGGTTTAGAAAGATAGGTCAATGAATAATTAGAATACTTCCATTCTGCATTAATTTCATTCTTAATATGGGACTGTGGGAGAGGGAGAGTGTGTCCTGTAATAAAAAACCAGGTACGTTGTGTTCCATAATAATACGAATCAACCTGTCCATAGAATTCATTTGTCTTATTACGAACATGACAGAATGAATCTTTCAGCCAGTTCCATACATTCATCGCTTTTATCAAAAAATAAGATCGAAACATCTATTGATAGAAGTTATGATGTGTTTATTTAAGTTGGGTTCGGTAAAAGGAAATGGATTGTGATTTTTCTTTCCAGACTCCAATGGGCTGCTCGGTAGGCTGACCCTCATCATCAATTCCATAAATGAATCCCTCATTAACGTCTTTATAGTATGTTTTATCCTTGTACGTGATTTCGGCGAGTTCTACACCGTCGTCCTCTTCTTCTTGTTCCTCTTCTTGTTCCTCTTCTTGTTCCTCTTTTTGCTCCTCTTCTTGTACTACCGCGTGTGGATCTTCTGCTGGAATGGCTAGCGAGACAGGAAGAACAGCTGCCGCGCCTTTTACTTCTTCAACGTGTTCTACTTCCGCAGCCTGTTCTACTTCCGCAGCCTGTTCTACCTTGGCAACGTGTGTGACAGATGGCGTTGTGCTAGTAGGTGAATGAAGTTCCTCTCCTGATTTATGAATGACATAGACCGACTCCATCGGGTCCACAACGATATTTTGCAGTTCCGTTGAATCCTCCAACCACGGGTCGTCGATATGAACATCTCGCATACCCTCCAACATATCAAGTCGATCCACAATATGGTTCATTGCCAATTGTTGGACATCATATTGTTTAGAAAGCTTTTCACAGGTTGACGAGAGAGATGAGATCATTTGTTCCAGACGTGTTGATTCATGAGGTTGGGCGGCAGGTGGTAACGAATTCAACCAGTGTTCCAACTGGCGGAATTCCTTTTGAACATTGGAAAGACAAGCTTGAATCAGAGTTGATGCGATAGACATGATGTACCGTCTATTTCATCACACCCGTTCATCAATTTTATGAGGTTCGAATTTTGAGATTGAGACAGGCATCAAGTGTTGACTCCCATGCCTTAAGAGGTTTGGTTCGGCGAAGACGAAGTACTTCTTCCGCCTTTTGTAGACGCTCTTTCACCGTCTCGTTCACATTTTTGGTAAGGCTAGAATCGTAGAAATCAATTGGTTTCGTATCCATTGTCGCTAAAATACTGACCATCGGCGGAAGATGAAGATCCACGCGGACCTTGTGAGAATGAATCAGGCCACGATACTCCTGAATGCTGAGAGAACCACCGAACAATTGAAGAATAGCACGTGGCGGTGCAGGGTGAATGGTACCGTCACATATCTCGCCATACACACGATATAGAAGAGCCAATTGTTCCCAGCGAGTATGGGCATCTTGACGCATATCAAACAAATAGGCCGCTGCACACTCAGGACAACAGAAATTACCAGTTACCAGAAGATAATCGCCTGTGTCTCGAATGGGTAGAACTACAGGGCGATGGGTGAATCCATGACAGCACCAGAAACATGCTGCAGTCGTCTGCGCAGGAATAGTTTTCACCTCGGACGAATCTTGGAATTGAACAAGGAGTGTCGATTTCAGTGCGTAATAATCAATCTCAGCAGGTTCTGTGGCAACGGGCGCCTTTACTGGTGCTATATCTGTCGCTATTAGACGAGGAGGTGCTTCCTTCAGCACTTCTACCGTATTTTGGAGTTGCTCCATATCATCATAAAATGGATTATCGGCATGAATATCATAAGGCTGTGCATCAGTAGGAGGAAGAGGATCATACATAATAGGCATATCATTCATAGAAACGTTTCTGCTTTGGATTGGAAGATGTATAATCAAAGGGCGCCGTACTCCAGAAAGGAGTGAACCCTCAATTCCATCAGGCGTAATTACCGCAACAACTGGAAACTGCTTTTTCTTGCTCGTTTTCTTTGTTTCCACCACGACATCGCCTTCTTCCGATTTAATACTTGCACGTTTACCACGACCTCGGCCACTCATACTGGTATCAGGACGAGTCCATTTATTTAAGTTGTTTGGTAGATGCTCCTCAATCATATGATATAAAAGAGAAGCAACTAGAATAAGAAAGATTTACTGGGACGATCCATAGAGCGACTTCCAGACAAACTTGTGAGAGTAGTGATAGACGAGGGCAAAGACAATCGCGTGGAACATCGCCTTGGTCACGAATGCACTGCCTGGCGGGAGAGACAGCAGAATACCGGGTGTTAGAACAAAGAACAGAACCGCAGTAAAGAGGGACATCATGGGGTGAAACATTATACTTCATAAAAAGAATTTAATTTGAAAAAGGGTTTAAGCAGAAAAGAAAAGGTTATCATAAGATGTCGGTGGATACATCGTTTTGGTGTGAACGAGTACGAACCTGTTTTTCAATGTTTTCAAAACATCCGCAGTCGTTACAACACCTCTTATTATTTGGTCCACCTGGTTCTGGAAAGACAACAAGCGCCGCATGGTTGGTAGAACAAATATGGGGAAATCGTAAATCACTCATGTGTATCTCGATGAACGCCGCCGACGAACGAAGTTTAGAGTCCATTCGTCAAAAAGTATTTCCCTTTTTACGTGTGGATTGGAGAACCGATAAAGAAACGGCCCCTCGATTTCTCATTCTTGATGAATGTGAAACCCTTACCGAAGCAGCACAGTTATCTCTTCAGACGATTCTAAACATTGACCCGAGTGATATTTGTGTTATTTTGATTTGTAATTCCCAAAGTCGAATTCACCCCAAATTGCGCCAACGTCTTCTAAAGATACGCTATGATCCGCCTAATCGAAACCAGAACGTAACCGATATGGTGACTGCAATGACACGGGGTGATTTACGCCAATGTATTCGAAAGACCGAAATGGAACAGAGAATTTGGAAGTACCTGAATGGACACCCTTCTGAGATTCATCAATGGATTCATGACGATAGCGTCGATATTCAAATGATCGTGACTGAATTATTATTGCTGGCAGATATGTTTAATATGATCGATACCGAATTATTGTATCGAATCAATTTAATTTACTCGTTAATGATTGATAGTACAACCCTTCATGATGAAATGGAGAATCAGTTAGTTCGGTTTATTCAAGAATATAAACAAAAAATTGATGCGACTTTATTGAAAATATAAAGCACGAACATGGCTTCAAGCATTGCATATACGAAATCCAAATTACGTATCTCTACCATGGTGATCACTGCTCATTGGGGAACTCCTATTCAATTGGGTTCGCTCTTTGAATCATTGCGCACTCTCATTATCCCCATTTGGTATCCAGATGAGGGAATTCTCAAGTTTGAGCACAATAATATGGTTCTCGGCTCGAGTCACAAGGATATCTTTACGAACCGTAAAATCACTTCCAAGTCCTTCTTTAATCAATCTACGATTGTTCTAAGGCGAAAGACAGATGAGGGTTGGAAGGAAGTAAATGTGAAATTATTTGCGAATGGTGGAATTCAGATGACAGGGGTGACATCGGAACCATTTGCCTATCAGGCGATTGAATGGCTCCTTCATCAGATTCAGTCTCTTCCTGTTTCTCCCTTTACTAGTCCGCCCGCTATTCAGCGATTTTCAGTTCAGCTCATCAATACCGATTATGCACTCAATAAATTCATTAATCAAGATGCTCTTCATAAACTCTTGATTAATGAGTACAACCTCTTCAGTATGCTCGAAAAGACTATTTATCAAGGAGTTAATACAAAATTCTTCTACAACAAGCGAAATCCAGGTGTTGGCATTTGTCAATGCAAGACCTTCTGTAAGGGTCAGGGAATGGGGGAAGGTGAGGGGGAATGCAAACGCATTACCATGAGCATCTTTCGAACGGGTCGAATCATCATTACGGGTGCCCGACAATTGCAACAAATCGAGGCAGCCTACGACTTTCTAAATGGTGTCCTTGATAAGCATCATGCCGCTGTATTATATGAACCCAATTCTGCATAGATAAAATTTAAAATAACCCTATTCTTGTGTAAGATACACGTCATGAAGTGGACCGCTACAAGTCGATATGGAAAACTACGTACGTATGAATATTTCCAAGAGTCATATACGCTAACAGTAGTATGTTATAATGTACTGTATTGTTCATATTCAAATGATGTCGGTTCATCCGAGATAAAGGCAGTTGATCCGGATGGAGGACCCTATCTAGGAATTGGTACAATCGTCTACAAAGGAGATAAATCCTTTATAATACGCAAGATCATATCAGAAAAAAATGACTATCAAACGAAAAAAGTAACCGTTGTGCTTGATGTGAGTTGCGTTCAATGATACGGTAGAGAATTGTATTTTATTGACAGATTTAGAACATGTCCACCCCGGCTGCCAATCCAGTTGTGAATCCAGCGACACCTTCTTCCTCCGAGCCGATGCCGGCCACCCAAACCATGTTACAAGCTGCTAAAATTGCCATCGAGCAGGATCGTGCCATCATGATGGATTACTATCGTCAAACCTGTGCAGGCACCGCCTTTTTGGGAGAGGACCCCGATACTAAGGAGCGTATCCTTGTAAAGTCGAAGGAGGAGTTTACATCATTGATTAAGAAGCTGTATAAGGTGGGCGACGATTTTATCATTTTGACTGAGAACTCGCTCTATATCGTATCAGGTAAGATCCAGAAGCGTAAGGTGAATCTGGCCTCTCTTCAGGAAGCGTACGATGCATCATTGTAAGCATTGTTTGTTACATCATAATCGTATTAATACATAGTATGAACACAATTATTGAAATTATCCTATTAACGATATTTTTTACGATTGGTGCATTATGGTTTGACATTCATGGTAAAGGTAATGTATATGAATCCATCGCGATTCATTTAATGGCACTATTGATTGCGATACTCTTATCAAAACTTATTTACGTATGGATTTATAAAAATTGAATTCATTCTATTCCAGGTGAATAATCACGCCATGTCGTCCGTACTCGAAGAAACCATCTTTGAACCTCAAGTTCATATTTGGGGTGTATTTGGGACGTCCAATCGCATCTCCAGTATCGATCTCCAAGAACAAGTTCTTATACCAATATTACAAGAACTTGGGCGTATGCCTGATAGGATTCTTCTCCCGTCAGAAGGAAATTCATCGATTTATCTCCAAGAATGGGCAGAATCACTTCATATTAAAACACAAATCTTTCAATCCGATTGGGTGCGAAATGGACGCATTGCACAGATTCTTCGGGACGATCGCATGCAAAAGGAATGTACTCATGCGATTGTATTTCTTCCTACAAAATCTGAACGAATGGGAAAAATGGCAGAAAAGATGTTAAAAAAAGGGAAGGTTGTATTTACATCATCAGTAGACCTGACTCTGACGGAGCTTGTTTTGCCGCATGAGCCTTCGCCGCTGCCGGCTTCAACGAACGCTCACAAATCAAGTACAAGAACAACGCAGATGTTGCTGAAATTCCAAAGTTAAGCAACTTCGCAATCAATACGGCGAGAACAAGTCCACCGGTAATCTTGGTAGTAGCAAACATCCAAATGGCACTAATGATGGAAAGTGCAGCCAATACTGAAAAAATAACAAAAAAGATATAGAAATATCCGCAAAGTGTGCTGTCTGCGATGGCGTCGGTCCAGTTTGAAGACGAAGAGTTCATTTTCTACTACTGTGTTATTTTTTTTGATTTTCCTATCGTTGAACATTTTCAAACGACTAGATAGAAATGACACGAGCATCCCGGAAGACACACCGTAAACACAAGACACAGCGTCGTCGCTCGCGTCGCAATACGCGCCGTGGTGGCGCGATGCTGCAGAGTGCACCTCTCTCGTATTCTCTCTCGGGGGACTGGTCTTCGAAGATGTCACAGGGACAGGGTGGTGACTATTTGAAGTACCACGTAGGACAGCATGGAGGCTCCTATCTTGCGGGCGCGCCTCTTTCTGAGATTGCAGGAAGCACCTTACCTGGTGATCTGCGTGGCCCGGCGCATATTGGCGGCATAGACAAGGCGTTTTATGATGTGGCGAACTTGAAGGATCAGAATGGCGGTCGTCGTAAGAAATCGAAGAAGAACTGCGGACGTCGTAAGAGCTCGAAGAAGAACTGCGGACGTCGTAAGAGCTCGAAGAAGAATGGAGGACGTCGCAAGAGCCGCGGTAACTGTAAGAGCCGTCGTTCGAAGAAGCGCGGTGGCGCATTGGGTTATGCTCCGTTTGGCGGAGCCAGCATGTTACTCGATTCGGCCGGATATCAGCAGGCGGGTTTGAATCCAGAGTATGTGACAGGCGGCGTGGAGCGCCAGATGGCACAGGTTCGCGAGGCGATGTAATGCGAGCTTTTTAAAAAATTGAAAGATTCTGATTCATGATGGAAACATCATCAAATGAGCACCTTTATAATTTGGACCGATTTATCTCATGAAGAACAGGAAAAGAAAAAGAAAAAGTTTCTATCAGCCGCATCGATAGGCGATAAAATTCTATATCAAGGTCCAAATCAACTGGATCAAACTTGGTATATCGTAATTGAAGAAGCTGGTAATAAAGAGTTGTCGTGGATACCCTCACCTTGGGAAGACTACTGACGTAAAAACAAATCACGCTGAATAGCATCGTCTGCGCACTCGGTTATGCGGATTTTTTCTTTGAAGATAGGGGACAGTATCTCCGTTGCTTGCGTAGTAAACACATTACGTTCCAACGATGAAATGGAAACGTTAATTCGTACATAGAGATCACCATAGGTACCAATATTACCAGGCAACGGCATACCAAATCCACGAAGACAATATACATCATTTTGAAAAGAACCTGGCGGGATCTTGACAAATAGTCCTTCATCATATCCAGGGTGACCGTCGATCTTGATCACGCACCCAACTAGAGATTCAGAGAGAGACAGTGATAATGTAGTTTCCAGATGTTGAAAGCGATCGCCCGTTCTTTTAAAAGACTTGAAGGCTGGATCATTGGGATCTTCTTGGAGCATAATATTTGCATCACCAGGGCGCTCAAAGGCCGGATGATCCGAACATACTTCTGGAAAGAAAAATGTCTCCTCCGCGCGGGTACCAGGAAGAATGTTTACCGATAGTTTACGAGAATCATTGATGTAACCTGAACCTGAACATGGCGCACACACTTCAATAATGCGTTCACCCTTTCCTTGACAATCTACACAGGGTCCTACTGCATGCATGGCCATTGGCCCCATTTGAATAACCTGGGTGACTGAACCCTGACCATTGCACTTTCGACACATCTCTTTTGATTTCGCACCACTATGTTCGCATACCGTACAAAAAGACTGACGATTGATATGAATATCAAATCGATGACCTAGATAAAACTGCTCTAAGGTAATCGGAATGGTTTGAACAGTAGGCGCTGGTTTTTTCTGTTTTCGAATGGGACCCCGTTGCGGGCCGACAGGTGGATTTCCAAACATATTTCCAAACAGGTCATTCATATTGAATTCAAATGGAAACCCACCAGGAGGCATACCGCCAGGAAAAGGGAATCCACCAGGCATACCACCGCGGTCCATCATTTGTTCATCGGTCATTCCCGTTTCATCATAGATTTGGCGCTTCTTTTCATCTGTCAAAATGTCACTGGCTTTTGTAATTTCTTTGAATTTTTCCGCATCGCCGCCAGGCTTATCAGGGTGATGAATACGCGCCAATTTTAAATAGGCCTTTTTGATGGACGTACAGCTGTCACCTTTGGAGACACCTAGGATATCGTACAACGACTTTGCAGACATTGCGTCGGTTTAACTGGTAGATACACGACCCGTTTAGGTCCGTATCGAGCAATCTAAAGTCCAGTAGAGAAGGACGAATAATGACCTCATTGGTAGGCCAAGATTCGGTATGGACAGAATGTATTCAACAATTCGATTCGCCGAGTCATATTTTCCTTACTGGATCAGCAGGGTGTGGAAAAACAACACTCATTCGTGAATGGTTAGAAAAATATGCTCGTGAAAAGGGGCGACCGACTCCATATCGATGGGGCGTGGAATCCATTGATGAATGCATGTTGTTAGGTCCAGATCAAGATCGCGGTATTCAGACGATTCGTGGACAAGTAAGTCTCTTTATTCGCCAAATGTCATTGGGAAAGGGGATTTTTAGATGGGTCATCGTCGATGATGTTGATACCTTTCCTCATATTTCACAACAGGCCCTTCGAAGACCGATGGAATCATATTCCCATATTACACGATTTATCTTTATTGGTACATCGGAAGAAGACTTGATTCCTGCCTTGCGGTCTCGTTGTATTCATATTGCTATGAATCCGCTCGATACAATTTTATATCGTTCTCACTTTTTATCAAGCGTAAGCATGCCATCGCCTGAGAAATTTACGGATGAAATGTGGAGCTGGGTGATTAATCTGGCGGGAAATAACAGCAGTGATTTGGTACGATTGCTAAAATTAATTCGAGACATTCATGTAACAAGTAAAGAACCAATTACGATTCAACGAGTTCGCATGTTATGTTCCTCGCCAATTTATATTGATTTCATTCCTTTATTAAATGCAATGGCAATGAATCAATCGGTAGAAGCCATTAAGAGTCTGATTCATATTTGGAAGAGGGGATATGCGTATGAAGATATTTTAGAAAGTTTTCAAGTCATCAATCAATTGTTTGGAAATAGTCAATTCAAAGACAATATTATGGTTCATAAGTTTTTAATCCATTCTTGGATATCCTATTGTAAAGGAAATACAAGCTTGTTGGCCCTACAAAATATAATTGATAAAACATTACATGGAGTGCTTTAGTGATTTCTGTAATAGGTATTTCACTGCCAAATCGGATTCCATGATTTGCGTTTCACTCATTCGCAAGAACCAGCCAAACATTTCACGGTCGCGCAACTCGGTCCATGGAAAAGGAATATAGGTCGTATAATCACAGAGGTCAAACGGTAATTTACCATCTGTATTCGAGGCTAATAAATCTTCTAATTGAATGCGTTTACCGTTCTTCTTTCTCATTCCCTCTGCTGCAGGATCGACAACAAGGCCGGTGTGGACATAGTCTTTGGTAAAGCGTACGAAATCCCATTTGACATCGCCGCGAATCTGATCGCCACCGCGTTTCTTGGCAACACGTTCATAGCAAACCGCAGCCCATTCTTTAAACATAGGGTGATCCGGTTTGGGGGTCCAGATTGCACGAAATCCAGGAATGGTCGTGCCGGCCGAGCCGGCATAGGTCTCATCGAGATCCGTTCCGAAAAAGACTGTCTTGTCCTCGGGTAGACTTCCAAATGGTTTCAGACATACACAATAGGGCTCCAACCAGAGACCACCATATTTGGCTAAGATTGCAACACGAAGATAATTGAGTTCGGTCTCATTTACGGGGGCGATCGGATCACGTAATCCGGGAGGAAGATGGTTCCAGCCACCTAATAACTCTGCCGCACCGGCCAATCCGCCGATCACCTCGATGCGATACCGATCTTTATTTTGCTGAACGATCGATTCATAGCAAAGATTCAAAAATGGAAGATTTAATGCCCGTGAGGATCGTGCGCCAAAATCGTACCATTCTCGTGAACTGACATCCGATGTATCGTAATAGAGCCAGATTACCGGCTTTTCCATTCCCATTTTAAGGAGATTCTTATCCAGAAATGGATTATGCAATATCAGACCTTTGGAATAAAAGAAGGCATAGAATAATGCCACCAGAGATAATACGACTAGAATCAAAAGAAGAATCTGATATGGACTCATGTCACCCTATCACATCATGTGAATTCTTTTAAGAGAAAAATATAACTCAAAATACAATAATTAAGGTACAGTGAATATACTATTGCAATCCATAATGTGATATCAATAGAAATTGCATAATCTTATTATTTGAATTCTTTTACAAAGGAATCGGAATGACGGAGTGCCCATTGACTGGACGACGTAGACGCAAAGTAGGTCTCAATCTTCTTTTTATAGGTCGTCTCTTCTTCCTGCTTTCGCTTTTCATATGCAGAAATAGCTTCTAAATCACGATCCAACTCCGTTTGATAGACCATATCTCTCTCTTTTAGTAGATCCTCAAACGTACGATGTTTTTCTTGATAAGAAGGAATCTTATCAAATACCGTATTGTCTAAAGTATATGCAGCGTGGAGATCTGTATATTCTGGACGCTCTTCAGGATCAGACGTAAAAGAGTGGCCGATAGATGGAATCAATGCTACACCACGAGTAGAGCCGGATACAAATGCCATTTCATCAGGGTGAAGAATAAGAGAAGTTGGTTCGGGTTTTCCCTGTTTAACAACTGTTTCAAATGTATGATTCCATGTGGCAGGATCGTCTGCTTTATTTTCGTGCTGTTTTTCCTCGTCTTTATTTCGAAGCCATTCTTCATAGCCCTGTTCAGATTCACGAACATGATTCTTTTCAAAAAGTTCATTGAATTCTTTTCGAAAGGTTTCGTTGGTGGAGGAATCGAGATGATCGAATACATCATTTACTAGATTATTTAATTCATTAGTAAATTGTGTATCACGTGCTTGTTTTACATCAAAAACGTTCAGAATTTGAAATCCGTCTCGGCCACCGGTCATTCGTTTAATCGTAGTAGAAAGGCATACATAAGCTTCTAGGATAGCCTCAAAATCTTCTTCTTTTCCACCCTTGTCTGGGTGGGCATTTACAACGGCGACTCGAAATGCCCGTTTCAACGAATCAGGTGTAACCTCGTCCAATGATGTAAACTGAAGGCGCTCGAGAGCTTGTTCCATATTACCTATTGCTAGGTTAGAACGGTTTAGGTAGACGAGATCAAGAATGGCCACTCCGAATCGACAATGGATTACTCTCAATGATACAACGATTTCCATCGCGTCCATTCAAAGTATTGAAATGACGACAGAAAAGGGAGAATATTTCTTTATGGTATGGTGCAGCAATCAAAAGGTGCATAAGGTACATCTTCATGCAACAGGTGGAAAGTGGCTATATACTGTGTGTCATGATGGATTAGAAGAGGCAAAGCGAGGGGGTGAACGATATGAACACTTATAAGTATTCCATCAGTAGATGAGTATCCCGAAATCGTGTACATTGAAGACATGTCAAGATACAAATCTTCTTGTAAAGGGACAGGGTGTCTTTATTTTTAATGTAAATGACGAAACAGACTGCAAAGAGTGTTCTTTTTCGTTCTCGGATCGTTCCGGTCAGAATTTCTTGCGTGTACAATTTACTCGCGACCATGTGAAGGTTACTCAACATGACGCATTGGTAGTAACGGATCTGATCGATTCCAATAATCACATAGGACTCGTTGAAAAAGAGGGTGCGTATTATTGGTTCAGTCTTGATGCACAGAATTTGCAATTGTATGCGGGTATTGGCGAAGCTCGAATGGAAACGATTATCTATCGCTATGCGATGAAGGGTCAAAAGAAATGGGTGGAACAATTGATCCAGATTACGAATTTTTCAAAAACGATTTCTCCACGAACCCTATTGCGCGATCCAGTAACAATCCCAATTCCAATGATTATAAAAGCGACCCATAATCTGTCGATGGATATTATAGCATCGAATCAATATTTATCACATTCGAATCTATCAATCGTTTGTCATAAAATGTATGATTGTATTTCAGGAAAGCAGTTTGTATTGGATACACCTGATTTCCCAGATTTTTCAAAAGCGATTGAATACAGCCTCGCTACGCCAGGATTATGGTGCTATGAAACTATCAAAAAGAAGAGTACTGAGTTTAATCCCGATAAGCCAGATATAAACGAAACCTATCTTCGTATTACCTTGGGACAAAATAACGGTGAATCTCCTGGCATTCCATATGTGATGGAGATTTGGCCACCAGGCCACTATTCCCCCATTCATAATCATGGAGGATCAGAGGCCATTATTCGTGTGTTACATGGACAAATTCACGTTCATCTGTTTCCATTTTTATCAAAAGATGCAGAAGAATTTGGAGTGAAAGAGTTTTCTAAAGATGATATTACATGGATCAGTCCTGCCTTGAATCAAATTCATAAGCTGGAAAATACATCTGCAACTACAACGTGTATTACGATTCAGTGTTACATGTATGATGGAGAAGATATGGCCCATTATGATTATTTTGATTATTTGGACGATGATGGAAAGATCCATCAATTTGAGCCAGATTCTGACATGGACTTTACTGACTTTAAAGAAATTATTCGTCAAGAATGGGATAGTCGCCCCGTAAGTAGCTGTTGTATGTTTCGCTAATACCCTATCTTCTTCTGATTCAAATCCACACCATCGGTGATCACCATCTGTTTCATGCGATCATGATATTGCTGGTTTTTCATATGCATTTCAGCTCTGCGTCGTTCTCGTAATTCATCGGCCTGTGCTTGACGCTGTTCAAAGTCGCGAATGCCATGAAGTTCTGTCTGATTAAACGGATCCGGTGCTTTCTCACGGCTCGCACGATATTGTTCAAAGGTTCGATCATGAACAGCTACATTAGCTACTTTATCGGAAATGGTGGAATCGGATGTATAGGCGCCGCGTAAGTCCGTAAATTGAAAGCGTGAATTGGGGGCAGCGGTATAGTTATCGGGCCGTTCTCCTACTAAATCGACACCACTTGTCGGATTTAAGGTAAGTGCCATTTGGCCTGGGTGGACAATAAGGTTCGTACTCGCTTTGGAGCCTTTGCGGGCTTCGTCCTCAAACATTCGATTGAATACATCACGATTAAATTCTCCTTTAAATTTCTGGCTGTTACCACCTTGAGATTCGCCTGATTTGAGCCAATCACCATATCCGTCTGAATCGGGATCGGGCATATGAGTTTGTTCAAAGAGTTTATTAAAGGCGTTCATGTCCAAATTCTTCGCATTCAGACGAACGGGCTCGCCGCCATAATCCCATTTCTTTGATTCGGCCTCGCGGCTTTGTTGTGCACTGTTTGCGTCCACACGACCGTTCGTTTCCCGTTTTCCACCGCGCATAAACTTCAAAATTTCTGATAAATAGGCATAGGCCCGTGTAACAGCTTCAAAATATTCTTCGGAGCCCCCCTTATCTGGGTGAGCACGTAAGGCCATCTTCTTATAGGCCGATTTCAAAGCCTCTTCTGTAAGGGCGACTTCTTCGTGGATATTTAGAACTTCGAGACACGATGCAAAATAGGAAATTGCCTTTTGTTTAGGTGTTTCAGTTATCACTTTCCAGCTAGGTTCATTCGATGTATGGGTTACAATTTGTTGAGAATAAGCCTTTGGTGCTTGATGGCTTGCTGCTTGGTAACTAGAAGCAGTAGGTGCATTGATCAAGGAAGGGTGAGTGGCGCCAATTCCTCCATTGCTTATGAAATTAGGCTGTAAACTACGAGGAATGGAAGGGGTAGTAGGTGCCTGCTGTTGTGTATGTTCTCCCGGAAGTAACGGCGGCTGTCCGCCTGATTGAACGGTGGAGAGGTAATGAAGAAGATAACTATAGATGCCGCATCGTTTGGCAGAATTTACATATTCCAATGATGCCATGCACGTATTAATCACCTGCATTCGTTTCATGGGATCATGGATTTGAATCATATTCGAATACATGCGAACATGAACAGGATCGACCGCCGAGTGGTTGTTCCCCATCTATCTTCTTGTCCAAAATACGTTACGTCATTTAGTACGCAATTAGTAGAGATGTTTACCATCATTCCAATTGTAATTGCTAGTTTTATGGCAGTAATCGACTCATTTGTGCTGTCATGGCTCAAAGAATATACTCTTGGTACCATTTCGTGGGTTTATCTTCCAATTGGAATGATGATCTATGGGTTACAACCTCTTATTTTTCTGAAATCGTTACAATATGAAACGATGACCGTTATGAATATTCTGTGGGATATGATAAGCGACGTACTGGTAACTGGAATTGGCTTATTTTATTTTAAAGAAAAACTGAGTTCTATTAAAATGCTAGGATTGGCATTTGCCTTTATTGCAATTGTCTTATTATCATATGACGAAGTTATACAAAATTGATGGTATTTGAATATGCATAGTTGGCCACACATGTTTATCGCGTATCGATACCTTCCTAATATCTATCCTCCTGGTTCTATTTATCCTACACTACCATTTGAGTCGATTATAGATGCATATGACCTGAATGCATTACCATCCTTAGATGAAATCGAACACGTTTGGAATCAACAACCATATCTCCCATTTATGTTTCATTATGAAGGAAAAGATGTCTATTACTTTATTCTATCAATTAATAAATATCTAACAGATACATATCTTTATAGAAGGTTAGATTTCAGTCGTTATGCGTTATATGACGATCGAGATCAGTATTGTGATATTCATGCTAAGCGAATTCTTCTTGATTTTATGAGACAGTTTGAAAGTCGAATTCATACACGTAACTTTATTCAAGAGATTATACATTCGATCACAGAGAGTCCAACCGAGATTGAATACCATGAACAGATCGTACATCATCTGAGTGGATTCACAACACATGCCACATATGATACGGTGTTAATCGAATCTGTTTTACACATATCCAATACTGTTATTGAAACAGAACGTCGGTTTCGGCCAGGGGGAGATGGATTTAAAGAAGCACAAACTGATTTCGAGACCATATGCATGAAACACTTGTAAAAATTGAAAGATCCCGATTATCGTAATATGATCGACCATGTTTGCCTACCGGTATAATCACTATCTTTCCCCTACACAAGAACTACCAGCCATTCCATTTGTATCACTCACAACTGCACTGGATCTATCTCGAATTTCAATGATTCCACTGGATTGGGCCGAAACAATGTGGAATCAACAGCAATCTATCGTGTGTGTATTACATTATGACGATTCAGATGTATTCTACTTTATTATACCTAGTCATATCGACTGTTCCAATACACATGATATTCGTCGCTTTAAACTAGAAAGTAGCTATGATGTAAATGATCATCACTGTGATTATTATGCAAAGCCCATGATTCGTCGATTTATAGAACGTCTCACTCTTCGACTTCATACACGTAGCTATTTAATACTTGTTCAGTCGTCTATTCCATTTCCTCCTACAGAGCTTGAGTATCATCAACAATTCATACAAAAAATTCATATGGATCAAGTAGACGATCTATATGAACATTCATTAATTCAATCGGAGTTACAACAATCACAGGAAATGGTTGATAATCATAGAGAGTATTCTCCTGGCGGAAAGGGAATGGAAGAAGCTCAGCAGGATTTTGAAGAATTGGCACTTCTTACGAAGAGGATATAAAATTGAAGAAACATAGTGCGATTATTAAAGATATAGTGTATCTTTATCGCGTGATTCATGGTTCTAGCGTTCCATGTGTAAATCTCTCTCATGCACGCGAACTAGCATGGCATTCCAAAATTTCCATCAATGATTTGAAGCCCGTTTGGGAAGAGGAGGAAGAGCTCTCGTTTATATTGCCAGAATATTCAGGTTATGGACCTATATACTACTTTATTCTTCCAGATATCATCGCGGACTCTCCACAATATTATCATATTACTCAAATGAATAGGTGCCGATGGGATTCATGTGATCAATATGCAGTACCTCTTATTAATGGATTTATAACGAAATTCAAGAAAGAATCATCTTAAGTTCTTGAATACTAGGAAGAGGGATCAGTGATTCACATTCCCAGAAAAAACGCTTGCCGATAGACTCAAAGGAATATACTGTTGGATAAAATTGCGGTGCCAAAGAGGGGAATTGTCTCTCCTTGCAGGGTGGAATAAGTGACCAACTTTCTAGAGGAAGAACCAGTGCTAATTGTTCAACGGGGCGAATATCTTGAGCCCGAACGCGTACAATATCAGGAAAGGCAGGAAGAGGAGCAGCACGCAGCCATTCCCATAGGGGTGGAAGAGAGAATGGATAATACCAATTAAAACAGACATCGTTCATTTGACCGTTATAATACGCCCAAATCCATTGAATTCCATACAAATACTCATCAACCAGTCGCTTGATAGAATGTCCCGAAAAGAAACAGGTCTCGTATTTTTGTTTCCAGTTCGCCGCCAAGTTACGTTTATGCGCATCTAACAATACTTCTTCTTCAATCTTATGCAATGGCCAATTATTTTCACCCATACCGATGTCTTCTGCTCCACGACTGAACATTTGTTTTTTACTAATCGATTTATGAATGCGACGATCTTCGTCGCCTGATAGACATCGGAAAAGACCTTGAAGACCCTCTAATGATATTTCTTGGGTATTCGGATAAATCAGGGAAATATGTTTAGCATGTAGATCATGAAGAACCGATAATAAGGTCGTATGTCCGTCATCACGCATTTTTAGACCAAGAGATGATGGTAGAAAATCATTGCCGAGAATGGACATGGCAAATCCATAATCTAGAAGAAAACTTCGTTTATCATGCGCCGATGATGTCAACCAATCACGAAGGGTATCAATTGAAAACCATTCCATCTGTTCTTCTCCATCTGCATCATAGGCAATCTTTCCTTTATCTACTTCTTCGCGAAAGAGCCATGTAGATTGATGGGTATGTAGTTGTCCGAGAAGAGATAGAACAATCAAATCCGCGTCCAATCCATATACGGCGGCAGGTCCTTGGTAGGATCCCGTTCGCCAAGCAGACATGATTTTATGTTCTCCTTCACCCGGTTCATCGCTTGTACTAAGCTTCCATGTTCCTCTACCTTTTTCTCGAATCATCTTTTGTAGGCCGGCATGGAGTTTTTTCATAAAGAGCGTTCCAGGAGTAATTGCATTGGTATCCCATGAGATCGTATCCTGTTTGGAATGAAGCCATACGGATTTGAAACGACGAAGTCGCTGTTGACGCATTTTGGCCATAGGCACAACACCATCAATGGCTAAAAAGACACCCGTTTTCGGATCAACTTGACGAATAACTTTGAGACAGTAACGTACAATGCACTCAATGAATTGGGCTTCCCATTCCTCTTGCTTCTCTTTTCCAGGATAAACAGGAGTATCCGCCCGATGAAGACAATGATAAATCAAACAATTGAAGTCCATAAATAGCCAATCGATTTCCCCGTCAGGGTGACTTCGTTTAACCAAACTTGGTAGAACAGTAGTTAGTTTTTTATAATAAGAGGGAATACCCATTTAGGATATACTACGTGATAACGCTTTATACCTTCCAGATTTATGTACTCAGAAGTAATAGGGATGTCAACATCAAATTCAAAGCCTAGTGTGTCTGCGGTGCCTGCGGCGTCTGCTGTGCCCGCGGCATCTGCTGCCGCTACTTCAGGGTTTTCATGGATTCCTACTGTTAAACATTTTTTTGGCGATACGATTATTGGCACGGTGGCAGAACTCTATAGTATTATCCCCGATTCCATCTTATTTGGATCGCTCTTATTATATTTTTTAACCCAAAATCTCTCGTATGGTGTGTTTGCTGTATTTATTGTGGAATTAACACTCAGCCATCGTCTAATTTCCTGGTTTTTCTCACAGTCCGTGGGATCTCCGGCTGTACCCAAGACATTGTCCTGTCGAGCAGGGTATAAAACAGCACGTTTGGATACCATGCGCGCCATCGATCATGATCCCTATCCATCATACGGAATCTTCTCGATTGCATCAATGGCAACCTATCTTGGATGTGCCACCTCAGAATATTCCGATGTATTGAATACAATGGGAGAGAATTGGAAGACTCGTAGTATGATTGCCTATATCTTTATGGCACTTGTCGTTTCTACATTCATTATGGCTCGAATCTTCTTATCAGACTGCAATGATACATTAGGAGAAATCATTACCGCTACATTTCTCGCCGTTCTTGTAGGGTTCTGCTTTTTCTACCTGAATAAAACGCTGTTTGGACAAGAATCCATTAACTTTTTAGGATTACCCTATTTGGCATCAAAGGGTAAAGATGCCAATGGAAATCCAAGTGATGTATACATTTGCGCAGCTGTATAATGTAAATAAAATACCATGTAAGTAGAATGGATTCCTTAAAGGGTATTATAACGGACATTCATATGTTTTTAGTAGGTGGAGTACGGACGCTACCTCTTACCATTGCAGGAACCATGACCATTTTGGGGCTATTTACTGCAAATTATGCAATGATGTTTTTCCTCGTAGGCTTTTTAATTGTTACCCCTGCAGCATCGGCCATACTAAATAAATTGGTAGAACTACTTGTTGTGTCAATTGGTGCAGAATCATGGGTAGGTAGTCTATTTGTAGGGAGGCAAGGAGATACCTGCTCGGTATCTCCTCCATTTACTACGATAAAGAAACCCGTTCGATCCGAGCCAACCGCGCATTTCTGTAGCACGTCACTCGCGATGTCTGTCTTCTTTTTAGGATACATACTAACGAATGCGGTCAGTCTCTATCAGCGAAATGAAGAGAATAACGCAGATCCGGTAAAAGTCGCTAATCGTACCTCACATGCTCTTCTGGCCATTGCATCTATTGTAATCTTCTCTATCATTATCCTTATCTTTCGAATGATGATTGGCTGTGAATCGAAGTTTGGAATCATGATAGGAACGGCCGCATTTGGAGCAGCAGGGTATGGTTGGTATCAAATGCTTAGCTCAACCACCTCTCAGGATCGCCTAGCGGATCTCTTCGGTATCTCCAATCGTATTCTTGCATCGAGTGCAACCAGCCCAATCGCATGCATTGCGACTTAGAAAAAATCGTAATGTCGTTTTATTTCTTCAAAGAATCGTGCACTTCGTTGTATATCTTCGCGACTAGACCAGCCTAGACGAAGGGCCTTCATCATCTGTGATAGTACAATCGGGTAATATCTGGTAAATTGAAATGGCGTACGATAGACTTCTTCTACTTCTTCTAATGACATCGTGGTAGATTTACCGGTTCTCTGATTCACTTCGTAGTGGAGATGATAGAGCCATAATCGAAGAGCTGATTTGGTAAAAACCAGTGGACGAGAAGCTAGATATGTAGTATAGTGCTTTTTACAAAGAGGGCATGGTAAGGAATATTGTAAGCTACGAAGTAATCCATTCCATATTCGTTGTTCTTCCGTTGGTAAGGTTGGAGAATATCCAAATCTCTCCACGGAAGAATGGAGAAGCATCCATAACGCTGGTCCCCAAATATGATTTTGTGGAGAATCCATTGATGTAAATTAAGATAATCGTTTTATCTTTCATTCGCATTCATGATCAAGACTTCGTTGGTTTTGGAATCCGGTTGTTTAGAATGTATGGCGCGGCGACAGGAAAGAACCGCTGTGGAATAGGGTGCAGGAAAGGCATCTCGTACGAGAGGAACATCTGCGTTGCTCATGATCCACGAACATCGTAGTGCTTGACATCTCGTAAAAAGAGACTGATGTTGTTCTAGTCTAAATCCGTCGGATGTATAGGAAACAAATGAGGTGTGATTTTCAGGTGCATAAGGTGGATCAAGATAGACAAAGTCGCCGGGCGTAACGGGAGAGAGAGAATCCATAAAGGGTTGAACACGGAAGATGACTCCTTGTATCAGTCGCGATACGGATCGGAGATGTTCTTCATCCATGATTCCATTATTGGTATAATTTCCATAAGGAACATTGAATCCACGCGGACCTTCGCGATAGACACCGCGAAAGCATGTTTTATTAAGAAATAATAACATCGCGGAACCGCGAGGAGTCGCTCGTTCCTGCATGGTTAGTGCATTAAAGCGAGAACGGATCCAAAAATAATAGGATTCACGAGAGGTTTGTGCTTGATCAAGAGTACGAGGAGATCGATCGATCTCGGTATTTCGACAGTTAGAAAATTCTTCGATCAGGTGACGAACTTCGGCGATCAGAACTTCGGGAGAGTGCTGAAGCGTTTGGTACAGACCGATCAGATTGGAATTCAGATCACTAGCATAGATCGTGCCGGATATCGTGATCCGACCGGCCTGACGATAGGATAAGAGACCCAATAGCACACTTCCACCTCCTAGAAATGGCTCATGGTAATTTTGAATCATAGAAGGGAATCGTCGAAGAAGTTCTTCCAAGATCTGTGTTTTGCCTCCGACCCATTTTAAAACGGGTTTAATAATGGGTGTTGCGAGTATAGTAGCCACAGGTACAAGAGCCACAGGTACAAGAGCCACAGAAGCAACAGGAGTAGGAATCGCAATACACGGTCGTATTCGTGCCTGATGTGATTCGTATAACGATTTTTTGGTGAATGCTTTATTGCATCGACCACAGGTATACGACATGTATTTCATGCAAAGAATATCAAACGATCACAAAAACACAACTTTTTTTATCATCAATCAGAAGTAGGATGTCAGATTTTTCGATTGAAGTCGAACCTCCAGAAGGAGAACCAGAAGAAAAGGTTCCCAATCATGTATCTGACAATCAAAAAATGGAGGTAGTGCCGACAAAGGTACCTGAGCAAAAAGGAAATGCTCCAAAGGCAGAAGAGCCAAAGGTACAAGAGCCAAAGGTACAAGAACCAAAGGTACAAGAGCCAACGACACCAAATCAAGTATCTAGAACATTCCAAGAAATGCTTGAGATCGATCGCCCCCATTCAATCTTTCATCATATCCAATCCTTTCCATCCGATTGGTCGAAACAGCACCATTTTCGATTCAGGCATCAATCGGATTATGATCAATTGCTCCAACTTTGGAAAGAGACGGATCCGAGTCTTACGGTTGATTTAAATCAATCTATTAATATTAATCAATGTGGAAAAGATAATGTGGATATGACATTGTTACGAGACACAGAGCCAATTGGAAAGATTCAATTCATTCATTTTGATAAAAAGAAGCGAGACATAAAATCGTTATATTATGTTCATGTATATTTATATGAGTTCAAAGAGTTAGATGAATTTGAGAAAGCAAAGACAGCGATGCAGTCATTTTTTAAAGCACTTTCAGAACGAATGAGTTCTCATCGTAGTGCGTCTCATCGTAGTGCGTCTTATAAGAAATCATCAACAAGAAAATCAAGTAAAAAATCACGCAAAACACGTAAAAGAAAACTCAAAAATTGATGATTGAAATACACCCGTACAAAGACACGCCATGGCACTGGAGTATAAAGTTCCTCGTATTCTTTGGGAGAATTTGGAATCAGTTCTCCTTGCTCAGTCAAAACGCTACATTGCGGAGTTGGCCAAACGCCTCCATGTATCGGAAAAAGAGCTCATTAAGAAAGTATTGCCCACATCAGATTCCTTAAAAGTCATCATTCAAGATGCGTCCAATGAATCAAATCAATGTGGTGCCTACATTCAACAAGATCATATGACGGTGTTTTGTCGAAAGCCGGTTGCCTATCAGTCCGAATTCTGTGCGGTTCATCGACAACATCGAACGATGGTTATGGATGGAACTCAGCCCACTGTTATTCAAAAAGTTAAAGATCAGGCACATCTTCCCCCCATGTGGCAAGTAGAAAATCAATTGATTGATTCACATGGTAATATGTTAGGAAAAATAAATGTAGATGAACAAAAAATAAAATTGTTTATTATCGATGAGGCCTAAACCAATACGGTGAAGGAATACGTAAATGGAGCCGCAGGATCCTAATAATCAAGAACAACCAAATTCTCCACCACCGGTTTCGCGCCTTTTTGGTGTCGTTCACCCACCAATCACATCACCCCTTGCGATGCCTCTTTTTACTTTTTTCCAGATTTATCAACAACGTATCCTTGACTCTGATGCATTAGAGGAAATACCTATAGAAAATACAACGTATCATGGTTATGATGATTCCTATATGATTGAAGAAAGAAGTCCAAAAAGACAACGTACCACAAAAGGGTATGTTCCAATTGTAAACGTCACAGATCAATATAATAAATTATTATTGAATTCAGGCATGATGTTATATTTTAATGAAGATGATGGACTATATCTTCTTATTCCCTATTGGTTTGAATCCAATATGTTTGTGCGAAAGATTGTATCGCGCGCCTTACGTTCCGTTAGACATGGCTTGAAATATTTAAACAAAGTGATGAAAGAAGAAGAAGGATATGATAATAATGGAGAAATGATTTATTATCATTTACGAGATCAAGTATTTGAGTCATATTTGGCGGAGCGTCGACTTCGAAATGCTATGCGAAAAGTATTGATGCGATGGAGAATCTATAAAATGGATCAGCGTCACGAAGAAGAAATCGATCCAATCACACAATTTGCACCCGAAAAGAGGGTAGTACTCTATGATTGGAGTATGAAAAAGAAATGTATTTTTGATGCTAAAAGTTTGGCAACCCATGTAGAGACTGCACTATTATATCATGAATCGGGTTTTGCATTGCCGAAGTATCCTCGTAATCCATGGACCAATATAGATTTTACCTATCGACAACTCTTCTCGATCTATCTACAATTGAAAGAGCATGGCGAACTTCGATGGGGATTAGCTACGTTACGTGATCACAATTTTGAGCTGGATACCTGGCGTCGATATTATCATTCGGCAATCACAATGAAGGCCATTCAGAACAGTCTGATTCATCTTGATTGCACGAGTGCCAGGGAGTTATTAGAAGATTTCATTATTATGAAATTAGAAGAATTATCACCCGTTAACGATTTTATACGTCAGTGCTATCGCAAGGCGATTCTTCATATTCCACACCATTGGTATTTACAGCGATGGACCAATATTGCATTTCAGCACTTTGAAGCACAACATTTTGGAATCAATCAAAACCCATTAATCAACGAACAGCGTGAATATTTAATTCGACAACAACATATCTTTTTTAAAGAACTAGAGCAAAAAGGATTACTTCCGCTTGCATAAAATTGAAGAATATTAGGTTTATTCTAAACGTAGAATGGGTAATTGTGTGTGTTTTCATGTAGAAGATGAGGTATCGGTTCCTATGCCACAGTATCCCAATGTGGATCTTATCACAGATGAAGCCATTTATGCCTTATCAACTGATAAAAATACTCCCTTTGTTTCATATGTAAATATCCGAAAGAAAGTGAAAGTGTTGCGTGTAATTGATGGCGATACGGTGGATATTGCCATGGTGAACGATTTAACCAAACAAATTTTCAAGTATCGTATTCGATTGTATGGCATTGATACACCAGAGAAGAAACCACTAAAAAGCAATCCCGATCGTGAGCAAGAAATGGCAGCGGCTAAAAAGTCCAGACAGGCGATGAACGATAAGATGGAAGAGAATAACAATTTGGTGACGATTTTGCTTTCAAAACCAGATAAGTATGGGCGACTGTTGGGTACATTCTATGGAAAGACAGGAGAGAACATTAATGAATGGATGGTGAAACAAGGGTATGCGACGGAATATTTTGGAAAGACCAAGAAATCGTTTGCGGAGACTCAATCAAAAGATGATTCTATGGAGCTAGAAGAGGTCAGTCTGGACGAATAATCGAACGTATAAGAAATGAGTCAAAGCGCAGTGGCCGTCTTTCGGACCGAGTTAATTGATGGAGAAGTTGTTGCAACAAATGAATCGCGCGGCGTACATCTTGTGGCGACGTTTACGAAGTTACCGCCAGGCCCACATGGATTCCATATTCACAAGGCGGGTGATTTACGAGGGGAAGGGTGTATAGGACTATGCGAACATTATGATATGGGTCATCACGTTCATGGAGGCAGTCCAACATCAAAGGGACAGCGTCATACGGGAGATTTAGGAAACATTGAATTAAAAGGAAAAAAAGTAAGAAAATCCTATGATTTACAGGGGGTGTCCGTGCAGGATTTGTGGGGACGTTCGATCATTGTTCATGAGGACGAAGATGATTTAGGAAAGGGACCGTTTGAAGATAGTTTGGTAACGGGTCATTCAGGTAAACGTATGGGGTGCGCTATTTTTGGTAGAGCACGCTGTAGCCCAAAGTATAATAAGACAAGGAAGCGTCATTGATGGGACGATATACACATAGGTCTTCGATGGACCGGTCGTAGCATCTCCTCCAAAATAGTAGAAGATGCACTGTATGTAATGGAAAGAGGATCGATATGACCCGTATTATAGGTAAGTATTGCACCCCAGGCTAGCCGAGCAGTATGAAATGGCCGCGCCCATTTGGACAATTGAAATGTCTCGGTTGGAAGGACACCATCTCCGTGCGATTTCTGTTTTTCAGTTTTGGTCCATTCGTCTGGAATATCATCGATCAAATATCGATCGTAGAATGCTTCTCTCGCATCATCAGAACTCCATGACCCATTTATTTGATATTCCTCTAGTGCCTCTTCCCAAAAGGGACACCCGATGAATCCCTTTTCAATATCACCCAGATAGGAGACGGTAGATTCGGACCATTTCATTCGTCCGCGCAGACACCGTCCATAGAGGCATGTAGTAGGAATACAATATCGCCGATGTGACATTCGTCCCATTTCAGCATCCCATTCTCGAAGGGCAGTATGAAGACTTGTATCCATATTAGAAGGGAGTGGACTCCAGCTTTTTTCTTGTTGATCATCGTTCAAGCACACCGATAAGACAGCAAGACATCTCGTAATGATATGATATTCATCGGAAGAATAGCCGAGTAATGATGAATAATTCTCTAATACATCAAACAAGCGCATATATCGTTCTGCGTAACAGGGGCATATGTATTTGACATACCATCGAAGAAGTTCCCATACGCGCGTATCCTCCAAATGTCTCGATATCCACCATGCACTATAGGCTTTTCCCTGGAACATCGCACGGACCATAAATACCTCATTTGCATCAGTGGAAGGAAGATAAGGGGGAGTCTTGGGTGTTACGCGGTCGGGTGACGCGCCTTGTGCATGAAGTGCAAGAATATACCATAACGAATGATCGCATCGTTGAAATGGAATCCAACTTAGCTGATAGGACGCTAGAAGAATATCATCTTCTGTTACTTCTTCTGATACTAGCCGTTCTGCCGTGAACAACCAAGAAAGCGAGAATGGACCTTTATACCAGAGCCACGATTCGAATAAGGTAGAGATGGCTTCTGATGCACAACCGCTACGAAGTAGCTCGTAACACCAGAAGATTGTCTCTCGTCGATCATTTCGTGTCGAAGAATACTGAAGCGCGACATGTACCTCGTCTAATGCATAGAAATGACGTGATAGTGAACTCATATCTGTCGGCTACAATAGCTAGCTATCTTTCCATGCATCAATTTTATCTCCGCATCATCAGATGAATCTGAAAATGGAAGCCGATTTACAAACCGGTGATATTCTATTGTTTCGAGGAACTGGCTGGATTTCATGGTTGGTGGAGTGGGTCGGCGTAAGTAAATACAGCCATGTAGGCATTGTGGTCAAGAATCCCAAATTTTTGAATCCTACGCTGGAAGATGGCACATATATATTAGAATCTTCCTGGAATAATACACCTGATGCAGAAGACCATCAGATAAAAGTTGGGGTTCAGTTACATTTATTGGAAGATGTTCTTAAGGAATATCCAAAAGGCTCTGTTCTTGTTCGAAAGGTAATGTGTGAGAGAAATGATATCTTTTATGAAACACTTGCCAGTCTTCATAAGAAAATTCATAATAAACCATATGATATGAATCCGTGGGACTGGTTATGTGCCAAATATAATATGCTCTGTCCGCTTCCATCCGATCCGGCATACAAAACGACAAAACAATTTTGGTGTTCAGCGCTGGTCTCTTACCTGTTTTGTGAGTTAGGAATCATTGATCAGAAAGTAAATTGGTCATTGGTATCACCTCGAGAGTTTAGTTCCGATGAGGCGAGATGGGTACGGTTTCTTTGTCCAATCGAGAAGGAAAAATTGCTATATTGATGAGTGCGACGAATCTCTTATTTTAAGAAACGAACAAAGTAGAGATGGCTCAATCCGATATAGCAAATGAAATTTTACCAGGATTGTGGCTTGGAAATGTGAAAGCGTCTATGGATGAAAATTTCATTCGACGAAATAATATTCAAGTAGTATTTAACTGTACTAAGAATTTACCGTTTTCGCCTATAATTCCTATTAAATACCGAATACCGGTTGATGACAATTTAGAAGAGGACGAAATTAGAAATTTGGAGCTATGGTCTAATGAAATTGCATTTAAAATTATTGCGGAATACAGAAATGGTCATCACATTTTGATCCACTGTATGGCAGGAATGCAACGATCTGCCGCATCTCTGGCGATGATGATGATCGCTCATTTACAACTTCGTGCACCGGCCGTGATGCAGATGATTCGAGCGAAACGCCCGATTGCATTTTATCCAAACGCCAATTTTGGCCGATCGATCCAGACATTTGATCAACGATTTCATACTGAGATTCTTCCTGCAATGAAAAAATTATCAAGCCATTATAAATCGGAATAATGGAATCACTGGGACTTCCTGCTCTTCCCCCTCCGCCATCTTCTATCTCCAATATAATATGCTGTAACATATATCGTGATCGAGATGAATTAGAACGGGTATTACAAGGTCTTGATCTCACCCATGTACAAAAACAAATTATTCTTTCTCGTTACATTCACATTTTGGAGCATCTTCATAAACGGGTTCGCATCTATTCACGCGTCTTTTATATCGGTCACACGATTATTACTGTTGGTTCGTTATTTGTTCCTGCCTTATTATCGATTCAAAATTCCAGTAATTTGGGAGGGACCAACTTTTCTGTTAATATCTATTGGGCCACGTTTATTATTTCATTATTGGTAACAACCTTTAATGGGATTCTAACCTTATTTAAAATCGATAAGAAGTATTATTTTTTGAATACGACGTTGGAACGATTACGAACAGAGGGGTGGCAATATATGGGTCTAACCGGCCGATATTCGGGTCATTTGATTGGTCATCAGCAGCCCACCCATCAGAATCAGTTTGTCTACTTCACACATCAGATTGAAAAGATCAAAATGAAGCAGATTGAAGAAGAATATTATAAATCTGATGAGAAAACGACACAACAGCCGCAGGCTACGAATACAGCTGCAACTACCACCCCCCACGATTTATATCCTCCTTCGCCAGATCAACCCCTTAGTTCAATGGCCCAACATGTTCCTGAACCCGTGAAAGAGGCAGTAAATTCGTTGATTCGTTCTCATGTTACGGCTCCACATCAGACCAATATTACCATTATTCCAGATACGCAAAAGGTTCCCACCTATTCGTCCAAAGTTAATTTATAACAATCGAATAGAATGGTTAGACGAACCATAAAAGGGAAAAATAAGATCCCTCAATGTCAATGTGATCCAAATTGTACGCTTGTACCCCTAGAGGGTTCTGCATTTTGTAAAAAACACCAGAAATGCACTACCATTTCACCACTATCGGGATATGAACCCTATTACGATCCAGACATATGGAATCTTCGAAAAGGGGTCAAAGAAGCGCATAATTGCTTTGCATATGCGTATCGTTTCTTTGATATGCCTAAGACTCCTAAATGCACGAACGAGTCATGTCCCATTGCATTTCCTCAACCCGGCCGAGCGAGCGGGTATCCCAAATGGTCAAAAGTAAAGGGAAAGCGATGCCCTGATATTATTGCACGTGCATTAGGCGATGTTCCTGGAAGTAAACGCGTACGATTTACACAGCGCTGTCCGAAGAAAATGCGCAAGGTGGCATTTATTGCTGACCCAAAAGAGGATTATCATGTGTTAAGTGAGGACAGTACAGGGCGATGGTCGCACAAGCCTGGTTCAACGGATGTAACGGATCTGGACGCGAACAAACGACCCATTTATAATCCTGCGTTGGCCAATTTTTATTATCCCGATTCAGGACTGGATTATAAAAATTTTTGTGGATACCTTTGTATTCCTGCCACCAAAAAACACAAATTGCGCCGTTCGGGGGGTAAACGTAACACGCGCCGTCATTTGCGTAATAAATAATGAGCATAGGAAAACATTTGTCGCATGGCGATTTTAATCATTGGATCAAACTCTTCATATACGCTATCTAGCCATTCACAAATGTGATGTTGTTTTTTCAAGGCAGCGTGCAAATATACTTTTTGAAAGATATAGTCCCAGGCTAATTCTCTCTCAAAATCGGTATGTTCACTATATTCTTCCCATAAGATTTGTAAGACTGAGAGATCTCCTGATTCAATGACGGGCTTTACTTCCCGGATTAATTCATCTTCAATACTCATAAAATTGAATCTACTATATCATATGATATGTAACTATCACTTCCATATCACATCAATGTTTCAAAGATTATTCTCTTCTACGTGTCGTAGCTGCTACTATGAACATCCGTATCTATCGATTTTAGCAGGTATCTCCTATATTACACTCTTATCCGTTACTCATCATAATTCTCAACAGCAATATAACCGTGCCATCAAGACCGAGTTGCTAGAGATAAAAAAAGAATTAGAGAAATATAAAATGGTATCAGCCCGAACCGACACGTTGTAACCACTCTTGCCCATATTGTTCAATGATGAAATGACGAGGATTCAATTGATGAAGAGCCTGGACACAATCGATTCGTTCGGCAGGACTAACCGCGCACATCTTTCGTAAAATGGGAAACAGACGGGCCTTCTCCGTCTCGATCGAAAACGTAGGCCAAATGGATAATTTCAAAATAAAATCTACCAGATTCACACCAATCGACCAACTATCAATCATTCTCCAATAGTATTTGAACCATAAAACCTGGTCACCATTTTTTACTGATTTACTATCGTGATAAAACCGATATAAGCTATCTTTCATACTCTGCGGACTCGTGCCGAGAAGCGTTTGTATTTTTTTAAGAATAGGTTTATCAAATAAAATAGCGTCCATGACATGTTGTCCATCACGACCATTGGAGATGGCATTAACTAAGGTAGAATCTGGAGGTTCTTGACCGAGATAGATGCTGTGCTTATGAGACAGATCATCGTTTATAAGAGTGTTAAGTTCCTCTTTTACGAGAATGGATAAATTAAAGTCAATGATACGGGGAACATTATGCGAATCTACTAAGATATTTCCTTGATGGAGATCGCGATGAACTACTCCATATAGAATCATTAAGGCACCCGCTTCCAGCAAATGCGATGCGAATTTCATAATAGAAAAAGAGGGAAGTTTAATACGAATGGAGTGAAGAGGTGAACCATGATATGTCATTCCTAAAATTCTAAAATCGGATAAGGGTTCATTTTCGACGATATCGCACTCTTTGAAATCGATATTGGTTTGTTTCTTTGCGGGTTCGCATATGGATTCCGATACTGCAAAATACTGACTCCAAAGAGGGATTCGTCGAATCAGTTTTGAAATATTAAATTCAATCTCTGCATCATCTTTTTGAATTAACTTACTTATAGGGGGATGGAGCGGATCTTCCGATTTCACAGGCTGATCTTTCTTATATTTACAGTGTAATGAGGAAGTAAAGACGCAACTATACATTCCTTGTTCCTGTGCTAAATCACCACCCGTTTGCATGGCTCCTAGCATGTTCAAAGAAACGATTTTGGTGTTTTTTATTCTCTGCTTTTACCTAACAGTACGATAGTATGTATGGGGGATATCTCACCATAGGGCTACTTCTTCTCATTGCAGTCGTAGCCATTGAACTATGGAATCCAGACCTCATCAACGAAGGATTTACCAATTTGGTATCCGTCGGAGAGAGTGCCTTCTGGTCTCGATGGATGCCGCGACGAGGAGATGTCGGTATCAATCCTACGGAAGAACAAATTGGATATGTGCGTGATCTTCGATATCTAGCCACTTATACTGATGTTCAACGATTAGGACAAGATCATGATTTTTGTAGAATGGTCGTGCCTAAGGCGGGAAAGGAAGATGATATGTTCTATGCATGTGCACTGGGAGGAACGGAAGGTCTTTCCACGGTTCAATATAAGACGCCGTCTGTAAAAGAAGGATTCGAAATCAGTCGCGATGATTATATGAACGATGTATTAAAACAAGGGCGCAACGGATATTGCCGAATTCTAAAGACCAGTACGGATACATTTGAAGCCAAATGCAATCCTGCGGGGGATTATTCCTTTTCAACCACCATGGTTACGGACGGAAATCCACCCGACGATATTCGGATTCTGTTATCATTTTATGAAGGCATTGTCTTCTGGCTGCGGTTCCGTGATGATTTATTGGATTATGCCAAGAATCTCATAATTACGACCGCTGGGAATATTGAGATCGATCCAGTTCCAAAACCAACGACGAACGGGCTCGATTTTAATGGAACGGATCAGTTCTTGCGTATTGGCGATGGAACGAATTTGGATTTTGGAAATGTGGTTCAGCTTCGGTACGTACGCGCTTTCTCGTTTTGGGCCTATTTTGATGAATTCACTAATAATGCCAAGATCTTTGATTTTGGGAATGGGGCAGGCATCGATAATGTATTTTGTGGAATCATTGGACGAGGTAATGCCGGAACGCAGCAAAAAGAGGTAGGGACACCGAGTTGTACAGATGAATCTCAAAAGACAGTTCCTGATGCACCGTCAGGAGCACAATGTACCTATGAACAGAGTCCTCAAACGGCAATGTTAACATCGAGTGCTAATATCAATCGATATGATTGTCCTGATCCTACGTTGGTAGGGCGTATTATACCACCCCTTCAATCCAAACATACGGTATCAGGAGATGCCAGTACAGCCGATTTACTGTATGAAATATGGGACAATAAACAGCGAAAGGTTCACATTCAAGTAAAGAACGTATTTCCTTTACGTAAATGGGTGCATATTACAATTACAGCAGAGGGTGGCGATCCGTGGAGACCAGCACTCAAAATTTACAAGAATGGTGAAGTGGTTCATACCGAATCCTCTGCCTTTTTGCCTCAAAACAATCATACACGAAACAATTACATTGGCAAATCGAACTGGTTCAGTGCCACAAGCCCGTATGATAATGCGGACCAGTTGTTTAAGGGTAAAATGTTCGATTTGAGAGCCTATCGTACTTCTATGAATAAGAAGAAGATAGATGATACCATTGCATGGGGTAAGAAGATACTGGAGCAAGCATAAAGCGTTACATCATTTTCTTACGTTTCTCTTCAATTTGTTGAACCTGATAGAGATCCATACGAATGGACGCTCGTATGATATCGAGAGTATTCCATAAGAGTAAAAAAAGGTCGTACTCGTCGGCGATCTTCCAATGCGGCAGAGTCCATGCACTATAATACATGGTTTCGCTAATTAAACTTGTAATCATTTCTCGTGTCGTTTGATTCGATTTGTAACTCAGGATTCTCCGTTCGCATAAATATAGTTTGTAATCTGTACGATTCACATATTCACCTACTTCATTACGATAAGAGTAGGGCGGTGTCCATTCTTTGTGAGGTAGTTCATGAATCGATAGAGAAGATAGTACATTCTGCATTCGCTTTTTTAATTCTCTTCTCCATTCCTCTTCTGCTTCCTCGCATAAGAAACAACATAACCAGTCATCACAGCCTTTATCTTTATGAATGGCGCGAATCTCTGGAATGTCGCAATGAGAAATATCACGAATGGCACTAAGTTTCATAACTTCTTCTTGAAAGCGTGCGGTTTGAATAAGACACTCGTCTTTGCTGCGTGGATGAAGCCGTTTTTTAGGAAAACGTTCCATTCGATCCTGCGCCCATTCCGTAAGATGATTGGTCCACCATCGATGCATGATTTCATCTCGATGTCGTTCTATATATCCCATCATCCATTCTCGTAAGATTGGTTCATGGGTTAATAAAAACAATGCCAGTTCGCGAAATAAGATAGGAATGCGATTTTCTTCGTAATGGTCGTCGCTGTGCGGATCATGGAATCGATGAATATCCGTACAGTATCGTTTCCATTCTTTTATAATATCATGAACCCGTTCGAGGGGTACCATACTGACATAGAAAAGGATATCGTGAACGTCTCTATTTCCGCAGAACTACTTCCGCGTGGCCTCTTCCCACTCCTTTATTTTTTGAATTCCACGCTTGATCCACTTTTCAACATTGGGCACGCTATGGGTCTGGTCAATGTATACCCCTGTCACCACCCCCAAGAGAAACGAGCCCATTTTTACCATTGTACCAAGACAGCATATTATTTCTTTAGATTAACCCATACAGATCTCCCGTATTCTTTCTGCCCCATTTCTTGAGTTGCTCCATGATTTGTTCTTGTACATCGGTTGTTGAACCCTTTGCTAATAACATGACCCACGATTTTATTTGTGCAACATGACACGTGTGTTGAAGTTCACCATCTACCGCCAGTTCCTGTTGGAATTCAATAAGGCAGCTATCGCGAGGAAGTGCCCATAATTTTGACCAACGAGCATGTGACTTTTTTCCACCCAGAACGATGCAAAGTGATGCACCAACAATGGACAGATACTCGCCTGGATTCTTTTCAGAGACGATTTGAACGGTCCATGTAGGATTCATACTTTTCAGCCACGGTGTGATGAATTCGTATACAAATCGCGTGGTAATCACCGAATCTGTAACGACTGCACAAATGGGCCCCACAGGTGTTGGTTTCCATGAGGGAAGACGTTCTTGCAGGGCCTGAATATCCTCACTTCCTAGCTCGCAAGAAAGAGGGCCAGGTAGAAATCCAATCACTTCTTCCGCCCAGCAGCCACGATCTGCATGTAATGTCACGCCCTCAAACGGTGTGTGTGTATGTTCCAATGCACCCAAATACCGTTCATAACCATTGGGAATCCAGATGGACGTACCAGGATACTCTTTCAGAAGACGGGCGGCACGAGAGATATATTGAAGAACATAGGTATCAGGGTGAGAAAACGCCGACAAATCAGGGAAAGGAATCGCCATCATTCGACGTTGGGAATAGAGCGGTGTAAAAATGTCGATATTGGAGTTCTTCCAATAGTTGAATGGCTCCTCTTTTTCATGCTTTCCTGTATAGAGCGTATAGGCATCATAAACGAGACCGTTTGGTGTAACGGACGCATTCTTCCAAGAATACACAGGAATCGCTGGCTCAAAATAATGATTTTCTACGGACGGTTCCCATTTGTATCGACCGTCTTTCTCCAACATGGTACAATACGTAATCTCATTCGACATAGACGAGCTCTTTACTTCGAACGATATCAATTCATTGCAAATACATTGAGGCGGGGCAGGAGGAACTTGTTCTTGAACAGTATTAAGAAGATGCGAGGGTGCAATTAATACGTAGACGGGGGCATAAATTGCATCTTTTTTAGAATAATTACGAACACCCGAATTATGCAAATGATACGTTTGAATCGTAAGTGCAGGATTGCAAATCAGAAACCGTTGGCGAAGCATATGACCTGCAAAGGCATTGTCGCAGCCGGCTTGACCCAATTGAAATCCAAATATGGATTTATCCCATGAACGAGTTTTGACAGAATCAGATAAGACAATCCACGTATCTTGTGAATCCGAACAGGGGCCGAATAGTTTGGGCTCACTTCCATCGGCGAGGTCGTCCCATCGAAGAAGTGCCATCGTTCGATCCGCCAGTTGAACCGACCATATATTCAATAGACTCGAGTCGAAATAAATATCGGCATTGGAAAGAATAGAAATGACATTCTTTGGAACAGAACCAGAAATGTAGGTTAGTACATCATGGTAGGTTAGACGTCGGCCGATGATAATCTGTTTGATCTTTTTAGCACCTGGCATATTTTTCCATTCATGAGACAAATCCGTTTCATTTAACATGACAATGGTATCAATATAATAGCATTCGCAATTCTTTCGCAAACATTCGCGAATCTCTTTTGCTCGGGTCTTATTGCTATGAACGAAATATTGGGTAATTAGCCATGATTCGGGCGGAATGATATGGTTTACAGAATGAAGATGGGCACTAAAAAGCGAGAGACGCGGTTGCTCGGGGACATCAACCAATCGATTATAGCGACAGAGAATGGCATTAATGGTAATAGCATCTTCTACTGTGCCGTTCCAAGGCATCTTTAAAAAGGGATATTGCTCTAATACATCGTCAAGACAAAGGAGATTATCAAAATTGTCGAGCCAATAGTCCTCTCGTTTATGGCAAAGGATCTCACGTGTAATAAAAACGGTCTGTACATCTTTGGCCACGGTATACAAATCCGCTAAAAAGTCGTCTAATTCTCCCTCTACCTTCAGAAGTACCACTCCGACAACACGTGCATCGTTGTCGTACCATCGATGATACTCGGCAAGACTAGAGACAATTCCATCCCATCTCGACCAAACCGTGGAAGAAGATTGATTTTGAAGCCAAATAAGAGTACGTTGATCACGGCGCAATGCGGTATTCAATTGAAGATCCTTTGGCGATGACATCTTGGATAACCAACAGAGTGATGACTTTATATCCCTCAAACCATTCTCTCAGCCATTAGAAGAAGATGTCCAATTTTACACAAGGATTAGCAGAATCGAGAAATGGTTGCCCGTTACCTCCTTATAATACACTGAATTTTAACAGCAGTAGTCCGATGATTTTTAGTACATTGCAGAGTTATGCTAAGAATTCACCGAACTATCCGTTACCGGCTGGTTCGAATGCAAGTCAAGTCGCCGATAATCTGGCGAATGTATCATATTTTAATGCTATCAACCAAGAAGCGATAAATACTCGCAGTTCGGTGAAAGGGGGTCTTGTGAATTTACAATATCCGCAATTCAAAACGGAAAGTCAGCGTTTGCAGTATATTCAGGGACAAGCCATGACAGCCGCCCGTTCGGTACTTGTTCCAAATCTAAATCCGGTAGGACCGGCCAGTGTTCCGTTAAGTACGTTATATCAGATTATTAATAGCTAAGGGTGACACAAGCGCCCCAACCCCTTCTTTTGATGGAGAACCATTAAAAATAAAGATATATTATCTATTTAAAAGGCGCCGCCACATTGTTCTTTAAACTCTTGAACAACTTGACATAATGCTTCGATGTCTTCCTTAGACACTCGCAGGATTCTTGGTTCGACTGCTAGACTTTCTTGGATTTCGTGCGGCTTTGCGTGGCTTTTGAGGTTTGACGACGGCGTCCCGAAGGGCATCTCGTGCATGGGAGACGAGGCCGGATCGGAAGGCATCAAGACGGGGTTGGACACGCTCTCTCCAGTCGGGGAGATAGTCAATCTGGTCAACATCTGCGCGATAGGTTCCAATAATGACGCAGTGTTCACTGGGTTGACCGCCTCGGAGCTCGAGGGTTCGGACGTTGATGCCGTCGAGATAGTACGGGATTCCTCGGATGTGTTTGAGCTCATAGTTCATGTTGTAATTTAATAATCATTACAATATGAATCAATTTTTATGACGATTATTGGCTCTTTTGTAAAGCCTCAATATCGATAATAATATGATTTTCTAATCGTTCTACTTTCTGTTCTAACTCTGTAACACGGTTTCCTATGTTTATTAGCCATCGGTAGATTCCTATCATACAACAACAGTTCATCAGAGACATCTACTAGATAGTAGTACATCGAATAGGTCTTATTATTCCACGGTCACCACTTTTGCCAAATTTTTTGGTATGTCTGGATTGATTTGTTTATGAACGGATACATGATACGCCAACAATTGAAGTGGAATAATTCCAAGAAGAGACGCATAGGAATTATTTTTGACAACATGAAGTACATGACATGCTTTTGTAGAGCATTCTTGATTGGTGATTAGTAAAATGGGAGATTGTCTTGAATGTACTTCTTCTAGACAGTTCATCATTTTAGCGGTATGTTCTTCATGACAATTCATAAGAATGACCGGAAAATGCTCGTCTAATAGCGCAAAGGGACCATGTTTTAATGAACTTGCGGAGTAAGCTTCAGAATGAATGTAAGAAATCTCCTTGATTTTAAGGGAGCCCTCTCTGGCAATGCATTCGTCTGTACCCTTACCCAATAAGAATAGATTGGAATGTCGGGCCATGGTTTGAATAATGTTCTCAGTAAGAGAATGTGATGTCATATGAATGGTGGTTGTAATATCATGTGAAAGATTGCGTAGATCACGAATCATTTCTATGCGCTTCCATTCATTGATTTCATGCAATTGCGAAAACCAAATTGCCAATAAGGACAAACATACTACTTGGCTAGTAAAGGCCTTTGTAGATGCCACCCCCATTTCACGTCCTGCATTGCAATAAATTCCACAAGTGACTTCTCGTGCAATCAAGGAATCTACTACATTAATAATTCCGATGGTAGGGAGATTGTGTTCTTTTGCAAGAGCCATACATCGATACAAATCACGTGTTTCGCCAGATTGAGAGATCAAGACCAATGCAGTATTTCCATGTCTAGGTATATCAGCACTTGTAAAATCAGCGCCGTCTATCAATTGAACCGTATGAAATGCACATAAATGTTTCAAATAATACATACCATATAATCCCGCATGATATGATGTTCCGCAACCTAGTAAAATGATATGTTGAATGTCTTTGAGAATAGATTGATATGTCTCTAAACCTCCTAATTTCACCTCCCTATCATTTTTGATACGACCACCACGATTAATGGCATATTGAATCGTCGTTGGTTGTTCAAATATTTCTTTAAGTGTCCAGTGAGGATACGGGTTGGGTGTTACATCATAATGAGTAAGGGTTACGTTTCGATGAACATAATCTTTCATGGTGGTCACGATGATCCGGCGGTCACTGTGAATTACGCAAATGTCGTCATTCTGTAACGTAATATAGGTATTCATTCGACCACAAAAGCCACTCTGTTCTGAAGTAATAATGGCCTCTTCATCATTGTATCCAATCAAAAGAGGCGAACCATTGCGGACACAATAGAGTGTATTTGCTTCTTGTGTATCAATAATAATGATTCCATATGTACCTTCCAGTTCTTCGATTGTTTTCTTAATAGATTCAAACGTATTATGCAGATGCTCGAAGTGGTATGATAGTAGATTAACAATAACTTCTGTATCGGTCTGTGAATAAAAGGTATAGCCGTTCTTGATTAAAAAATCTTTTATAATTTGATAATTTTCAATAATGCCATTGTGGACAATGACAAATCGACCTGAATTCGAAATATGAGGGTGGGCATTGATATCGGTTTTTCCTCCATGCGTGGCCCAGCGATTGTGACCAATTCCAAGCTGTGTGGCGTCTTCGATGTGGTGCTGACGTAGTTTTTCGATGGAGGTTACATCAGGAGTAGACGCGTATTTATAGAAAAACGAGTTGTTATGATTCATAAGATATACGCCGGATGAATCGTATCCTCGATTTTGAAGTTGAACCAATCCGTCAAGAATAATTTGGTATAGCCCTTTTGTGGGGGTATGGGTAATAATTCCAAATATCCCGCACATTATTCTTATATTGATATAATAATTTCATACTGAAGATCTAGAAATTATCAAATAAAAATTGAAATATTCTGAGAGGGATATGGAGTTCTGCCCTCCATATGAATATCTTCGTTCTCCATTGGAAACCACGTAAGGCCGCTCGTTGGCATGTCGACAAACACGTCATTAAAATGATTTTAGAGACGTGTCAGTTATTATATACTGCGCACTGGATCCACTTTTATCCTCAGTTAAAACTTCACAAATCGGCGGTTGCTCTTTCTCATGCCCAAAAGCAATTGCCCGTTCCTGAATATATGAAATCCGCACCCATCTGCCAAACGACAAAAGAGCCATCCTATCGTCCGTGCCATATCTTTCACCCGTGTGCAAAATGGGCGCGCGCTTGTAATGGAAATTATCGATGGTTAGCGGAACTAGGCCGTGAACTCGCGCGCGAATATCGTTTTCGATTTCATAAGGAGCATTCGTGTGAAGCTCATGTGGAATGGTTGTATGCTCATTTGCCGCCAACCATTCAACAGTATCCCAAACGCCCCTTTGTCATGGCCATGGCAGAAGAATATCGGATTTCTAAGAAAGCAATGATATCTTATCGACATTATTATCGGACGGCAAAGAAAGAGCTTCTTCATTATACAGGACGACACCCGCCACACTGGCTCACAGCTTTTTCCAAATAGTACATTACGACGGTGCACCCCCATTTGCGTAACGACTTGCTCCACCCCATGGTCGATCAAAGTAAGGTCCTGTTGACACATTCGTTCTAACGGTCACGGATTGTGGGATGGGCCGACCACCTAGCCATCGAGGCCACCAATTATGAAGATTATTGGCTCTTTTGTAATGCGTCGATATAAATAATAATATGACGATAATAATAATCAACGCAGCAAGATAAAGGAAACCAAAAAATGTATCGGAAGGATCCATGACTCTATTCATTCATGTTTTTTAGTATCCCCACCACCCCACTTCCCACACCTTCTTCTCAGGAATAGAGGAATCATCATAGATGTTTCGAACCGTCGGAAGCGGATCATATCCATCGCGCAATTCGACACCAGGATAGACCCCCTTGCTTCCTCTCATTCCACCCGAAGGATCAGGACCTCCACTTCCCGATTTGGTGGGCTTATAAGGTACGCTTTCTGGCCAATACGAATCTGTTCCATATTTGGTGGGATCTGCATGCATAAAACCCGCTTTATCATATCCCCATGTCGGCACTAAAGAGCGCTCACCAGGAAATAATTTCTGGGTTACAGGCGATCCATAAAGGGTAGATACACCAGGTGTATAATTCACGGAATAAAAATAATGAAGTGCGAGATACAACACCGCCGCAATTAACAAGCCGTAGACAATCATCATGACGTTCTACTAAGAGGGTTAGAAGTCCGCATCAAGGGCAAAGCTCATTTCGGTTGCCGTTTTGCCCACTCCTGATTTGGCATACGATGTCACTCGTTTTTCAAAGAAGTTGTCCTTTCCTTCCAGCGAAATGCGCTCCATAAAATCAAATGGATTCATGGTTGAATAGATTTTACCATATCCAAGTTGACTACTCAGACGGTCCGCCACAAACTCAATGTATTCTGCCATCAACTTATTGTTCATACCCACCAAATGGCATGGAAGAGACTCGGTAATGAACTCCTTTTCAATCTTCACGGCTTCACGAATGATTTTATGAACTTTGGCTTTTGGTAGCTTGTTTTCGATTTCTTCATAGAGAGCACAGGCAAAATCGGTGTGAAGTCCTTCATCGCGTGCAATGAATTCATTCGAAGTCGTAAGTCCAGGCATAAGTCCACGTTCTTTGAGCCAATAAATCGCACAGAAGGAGCCACTAAAGAAGATGCCCTCTACTACGGAAAAGGCAACCAGGCGAGTGGCGAAATTCTCATCCGTGGACGAAATCCATTTCTGCGCCCATTCGGCCTTTTTCTTCACACAGGAAATCGTCTGAATGGCCTGAAAGAGATGCATCTTTTCGGATTTATCTTCAATGTATGTATCAATCAATAGCGAATACGTTTCGGAATGAATGGCTTCCATCATCAGTTGAACCGAGTAGAACTGACGAGCCTCGCTCAACTGAACCTCATTCATAAAGCGGGCCGCAATATTTTCTTGGATAATTCCGTCCGAGCCGGCAAAGAAAGCAAGGACATTTTTGATAAAGTGCTGTTCGTTCGCATTCAGTTTTACCCAGTCTTTTAGGTCTTTTCCGAGATCAATTTCTTCTGGAGTCCAAAATACGGCAACGTGGTTCTTATATTTCTGGAAAAGTTTAGGCTTCATAATAGGAAATAGGGTGAAACGGTTTGGATTCTCCTTTAAGATTGGTTCCATTGGCTCTTGATTCAGTACCAAATCATCCACGGCACTAAGTATCGCATGTTTAGCCTGTAATGAGGGTGATGCAAAAGGCATCGGTTGATTTGAGATAACGGGAGAGTCCATTCCGATATTAAAACCGGAGAAAGATTTCTTCATAATTCAATCATCGGATATGTGGTAGATTTAATCAATTTTATTAGAATGATAATAGTAGGATAGAGTAATTCGATGATAAAGCACGTCTGTTCACTTGGTTCGTTTTGTCAAACCGCTGCGCATCTAAAACGTTTTAAGATGCGAACCTGTTCCTATCCGTTTGACTGGATCATCTCGAGTCCTCGAATGGTGATCGAATGCATTCGAGATGATTTTAAAACATTTATGGATCCTGCACATCATGTATCATTACAGCCAGGCATTTCTTCTAATCATCTTATTTATGGTAACATGGCATGGGGTAATAACTTTTTAGGGGACCCTCCTATCGGGCTTACCTTTAATCATCGAGATATTACCTTGCCTGAAAATTATGCCTATTATGAACGATGTATTCAACGATTTCGCAAGTTGCTGGCATCACCTGAGTCAAAACTATTTATTCTGATGACACAAGATGTAGAATATGATCAGAAAGATATTCATGAACTACGAGATCTTCTTAAAGAAAAAACAACAAATTTTTCAATCTTATGTATTACCCTCAAAAATGATCGTATGATGCATTCTCATACTGATTCAGAAGATGAGATCGTTTATGTAAAGATCTTTACGTATGGGCGTTCAGGCGGTTGGGGTTTGGCACAAGAAGAAGAGAATATATTTCTTGATTATATTATTCGTTATTACTATTCCTTCGAATCCCCTACTTGAATTTACAGAACGTCTGATAACTCTGATATAAACATGCTGCTTTATCATTTACAGGATACGTATGATTCATATACCGTAATTCAGGTAGATAGTTCGATAAAATGGAAGAGAATTGATTCGATGATACATCTGGTTCCATAGACGGTAAATTGTTAATGGCGATCAGATCAATATTACCTGGAATTCGAACGATAGGGTTTGTCTTGGTTGTAAAGCCCTGATAGATAGGCAGGGTGTTACGAGGATTTCCAAAATCACAACTGATGTCACAGATCACGGATAGTCGATGATCCGTCGAGAGATTATCGAGGGTAAGGAAAGGGGGAATGGTGATGGAGTGATCATCAGGAAGTCGTATGGCATGAATCAGAATATCATGATCCAAGATCGCTTGTCGATCGATCACAGACTGGCTGTTCCAGATCGTACACTCGATTCCAAATTGCTCGATGATCTCTTTGGATCGCTTTCCTGCTGTTCCATATCCGATCAATAAGACTTTCGGTTTGACCACCATTTTTTGTAAGATCGATCGATACACCTCTTCATCAAACGGCGGAAGATCGCCATAAAACGCCATCAAGGCAAGATAGGCTCCTACCTTTCCTGATTGCGCACAAAAAGAGATCACCCGTTTCTTTTCTTGATCCAACATATATTCATAATCAATAAAGGTAGACGGGCGCAGTAAATTAATTACCTCCTTTGAACCCTCTTGGCCCTTAAAACAATGTGCAAAATGAAGGAGCGTTTGTGTCGGCTGTGTCGGCTGATCAATCGCTTTTAGTCCAATTACATAGGAATTCTTGGTTTGTACCCAGTATCCTGCTGGAACAATGGTGGCACCTTTCTCTACATAGTCTTGATCGGAATAGCAACGTGTCGTCGATGATTCCACTTTGACATCGTAGATTGATAAGAGAGAGGAAAGATCCGCAGGAACAAGTGGCGTCCTCGCTTCCAATGGATTGAGTTCAGATCGGATCACCAATTCTGGCTTTCCCATGACATCTCGATGAAGTGCTTCGAATGCGATTCGATTATAATTCACGATCGTGGGGCGTTTCATATTCGGTGACATTCGACAAATTAGTTCATGTTCATGATATCGATCATACAATTGATCACTAATAGATTGTAGCAAGGTATGTGCCACACATGGATCATTAATAAGAGGCAATCCTAGATCATGTAAGATCACATTACTTTCCTTTGAATCCATCCGATAGGTAAACCCTTTTTGTACGCAATGGCGGATAAGGGTATTATAGCGTGATTTATCGAAAGAAAACGACTTGCGTTCCAGGGAATGGGCTGCCAATAACACAATGAAATTCATCACATCAGTAAGATATTCTTCAGGAAACCATTCGAAAAAACGGATCTCGATTCCGTGATTTTTAAATTTATTGAAATTGAGATCGTATCCAATGGATTCATTCGGGATATAGGGCGTATCTTTCAACTGATTATACCAAAAATCAGAATCGACGGGCTTATCCATAACGAGTAATTTACCATTAACAGGCGATGTTGTGTCGTACGTTTGCAGAGAGATGTAGCGGCTCATGCTAACTCGAAGGCTTCCAATGGAATAGGCTGGATCCACAACAGAAAAGACATCAGGCGTACCGTAACATGCGACGAGAAGTGGTTCTACAATTTGAATGTATTCCATGCACGTAAAATGCTCCCTTGCAAATCGATCTTTATCTACGATAAGGCCGTCTTCTAACAACGTGGGTAAAGTTAAATTTACATGAATGGTTCCATTATTACATACAAGTAAATTGGAGCGTTGCGTAGATAAAAATGTCACAAGACCATAATTGTGATCCGGATAGCAAAGGGTCCCAATGCCCCATTTTTGGAAAAATGGACGGATTTCCTGTAGAAACTGCTGTTTCAACTGTACAAATTCATTCATACATTCTGTTACAGTGGTATTGTGGAATTGTTGTGTAATGAACTCAATAGAGTCTCCATCAAATACAACTGATTTTTCAAAAACAGATTGATAGAAAGGACACTCTCTCAGTAGTGCATCGTGAACCGATTCGGTAAATGCCGGATTGGGCGTAGACTGTGTGTCATAGAACGTTCGATGCTGTAATTTCTTATCAACCGCTTGAAAACTATGCGAATTCAGATAGACGGGATAGGTGAGGCCTGTAGAAGAACGAAGAGTGTTCAATGTAGCGTCCAACGGCACTTGTTTGAAATTTTTGTAATAGTTTACACTGTACCTCTCTCGTTTTGGTTTCAGTGCACAAAATGCAGAAGAGGGAAGAAGGCGATCTAACATAAAATAGGACTCATTTTCAATTCCTATGGCCCAAAAGATGGAAGGTTCTTTGTTCTTGGAAAAAATATCCATGTATTTCATATGTTTATCATCGATGATATCGTTAAACATATAGGATACAGCACCTGTTTCGGTTGGATTATCTCCTACTATGACACGATTTAGGTCCATCCTACTGGTTATAGGTGAGATTTGTTCTGCATGTGATAAACAACACCCCATAACAGAAGGTGTCGTACTATCTTACCTTTTATTTTGAATAAGTATCTTTTCTCTCGGAGGCTAGATATAATCACAAACTACCGCTAGTTCTGAACCATCGGATTGAGTAACTACTTGAAAGGGTTTCCCACAACCTACAATGAGATTCTCTGCAACGAGGCGTTCGCATTCGGCTTGGGGGGCATGAGGCGGAACGGGTTCGCCGTTATGAAAGACGCCGTGACGAAAAATACGACAATTTAGTTCGTTTTCCTGAACAATAATGATACCTTGGCAATGCGGGCATACAAATGAATAGAAGTCATAGAGATCCATCTATTCCCATGACACTTTTTCTCGACCCATTTCTTCCAGCAGCTGATTCATTCGGCTAAACGGTTTAGAGCCAAAGAATCCTCGAGAGGCACTAAGGGGCGAAGGGTGGGCAGATTCTATCATACGATGTTTTTGCTGATCAATAAGAACATGTTTGGCTTGTGCAGACTTTCCCCAGAGAACAAAGACGACGTGTTCTGTTTTCTCTACAATCGAACGAAAGATCTGATCCGTGACACGTTCCCACCCGATTTTAGCATGAGATTGCGGTTCACCCTCTTTAACGGTTAGCACCGTATTAAGAAGAAGCACGCCCTGTTTGGCCCACTTCTCTAGATATCCGTTTGTGGATTTAGGAATCCCTAGGTCTGATTCTAATTCTTTATAGAGATTGCGAAGTGAACCAGGAAGAGGACGAACAGTAGGTAAGACGGAAAAGGCTAGTCCATGCGCATGTCCTGCAGTAGGATAGGGGTCTTGTCCTAGAATGACAACTTTGATTTGTTCCAATGGAGTATAGGAAAGCGCCGACCAAATATGCTCTCGAGCGGGAAGAAAGGTCTCCGTATCAAGACGTTGGGAGAGGGCTAGCAGGGTAGCACGACAGGGTTCCAGAACAGCTTTCCATGATTCAGGAACGGATTCTGCCAGCCAATTTGCTGTACCTGGTTCTACTTCGTTTTCTACTTCGTTTTCTACTTCGTTTTCCACTTCGTTTTCCACTTTGTTTTCCACTTCGTTTTCCACTTCTAGTTTGATTACATGAACGGCACATACAGGCCGAGAGGGGACGGAAATCACCGATTTCTCCTCCAATGATTGATACAGTTCCTCTCGTTCTTTTTCATCGATATGTGCCACTTTCAGGTCTTTATAAAATGTCTTGACAGTGGGGTGAGCACGAAAGGCGGCAGGATCAAAGTCATGGACATAGAGACCCTCTAAGGAACGTGCCCGTGACAAGGCAACGTATGCTTGACCATACTCGAAATTTCCAGCACCAATGTCTACCAGTGCACAATCTAGCGACGCACCCTGTATTTTATGAGTCGTAACGGCCCATGCCAGTCGCAAGGGAATCTGGGTACGAGAGACGAAGGGATAATCTTCAATCGGCCAGGCATGGGTACCCATAGGTCGTCGAACACCGTTTACGAATTCTACGATGGGTAAACCGGTGGCTGCGCAGAATCCAACCAGAATTCCACGAGAACCATTCACTAGACCAATGGAAGGGTCCACATTGGCAATCAGCATGACTTGTGCATCTTGAACCAGTTCCAGCTGGACAGAATAGGCGGCATCGGTATCAAATCGGGTGAGAGATTGTTGAAACCCCTCATCGGATTCGGTAAATCCAGCGGGCATTTTTCCATCGTAGGCCAGTCGTGCCTTATAGGTTTGCCGTTGTCCTTTTAGGGCATTCATATTTGATTCGTTGATTAAGTCTACTTCGGAGCGACGAGGAAACAATAGGGTGGGTTTGATTTTATTCTTTCTCCATTCGAGTCCTTCGCGTGCGCGTAGAATCGCACAGGAGTTCATAGTGAGTGCTCCACGCCGTGCTTCATTAAGAATCGCTTGGAAGACGGGATCTTTTTGTCGTTGAATCTGTGTTAATTCCATACACGTTTGAATTCCCTCTTTCCATGCTTGGCTCTCAAATGCGAACTTGGCGGCTTCTTCCCCTCGATTAACAGGAGGAAGTTGAAAGAAGTCACCCACGAAGAGAACTTGTAGTCCGCCGAAAGGCATCTTATTTCCACGAATCTTTTTGGCTAATTCATTGAGTTTATCCAAGAGTTCGGCGGTGAGCATGGAGACTTCATCGATGATCAGTAAATCGGTGAGGAGCCAGTGTTGCATGGCTTTTCGATTTCGACGGATTTTAATATAGAGTTCTTGGATCGTTCCTTTTCCGAGCCCAATCCCCGCCCAGGAATGAAGGGTTTTGGCTTTATGACCTAGAAGCAAGGCTGCACAACCGGTAAGGGCGCACATTTGGATACGAGGCAGTCGAGGATTGGATTCGCCATTGGACAACTTTAGCCGCCGCATCATGCCTGGAAAGTCCGTATCGATAATAGACAATAAATAACTTTTTCCGACGCCGGCTGGTCCTAAGAGTGCAAGATTATCTCCTTTTAGCAAGAAGTCAAATGCCATACGCTGTTCCGCATTGAGAGTATCCATTTGAGGTATCCTTTTCAGAAAAAAAAAAGATAGCTCAATTTTATATTTTTACACTATCTCACGATTCATCTTGGTGATTTTAGCAGGGTATTCAATAATGAGATGGTTTCGATTACCCCCCTCATCTTCGAATTCATACACGTTTTCACTGATAAATGTGAAATAACCGACAAAGATTCCTCCATTTTCATGTGACGTAAGAATCGCACCTGTCATTGGAACTTCCCCTGGATCTAGGCGGTCAATATAGAGTGAACGGTAGGATTGTAAGGCATATTCATGATGTGAACGGGCGCGCTCCCATGAATGCTTTTCGCATCGAACATAACATTGTTTCTCTTCGAGCATAGCAACTCTGCTTGCTTCGGATCGACGATTTCAATTTTTATTGATTACGCCCTGATCCAAGATCGAGCGAAGCGAAGAGCCAAATGAACTCTCCCCCGTTTGTTCGATCTCCTTTAATGCTGCAGTATGCAGTTCATCAAGGACTTCATCGAGATCTCGTATCACACCGTCAATTGTGATCCGAATCTGTTGTGCACATTGTTGTTGAAGTCGTTGTAAGCCAAGAAGAGCATTATTGTGTGTTGTCTCAATAGTTTGCATGATACCCAGAATCTCATCAAAGTCTTCATCCAGATCGTAGTCCGACTCTGAATCCGACATAGTTATCTATCGCGAACATGGTTTAGACTAGGTATAAGGCGATGCATGAAAGGCAAGAAGGCTAACTGGAGTATGATAGGAGATTGTTCCTACCATCGGAATACTACCTTTTGGATCCTTTGCAACCCAAGAAACAAACCAATGTGCGGGCATGAACAGTCCATTTCCTGGCCGTAAGATAATGTCGATGTATTTTACATCAGACAAGAAAGGTGTATCCTTTGCTGTATATTCAGGGGGGAAGGTATCAAGCCAGGGCGCAGGAAGGGCATTCTCTACATTCTCGAGCATGATACTGACGATAATTTCACCGTCTAGAGGAAAGAAATAGGTCCATGTGGCAATCGTTTTTCGGAGACCGACTTGGCCGGCCCAGCAGTGATATCGCGGATACCACCAGGCGCCCATAAATCGTGGAATAATCAAAGGGTGAAGCCATTTTGTAGCCCATACCGACATGCCCGATGCGGATGCAATGATTTCAGCTTGTTTGTATTTCCAGGGACAGGTAGAAGAGGCATTCGCCTGTGATACCCACTCTACGAGACTTATTTCTTGAAAAATGGGAATATTGGAATAGCAAGGGCGAGTAAGTACATCGTCTACATTCCAGAACGTGGCAGGTGGTGCACCTCGTATAACGAGTGGAATTTTTTCCTGGAGAAGAGTGGACAACTTATCTTTTTGTGCCCATTCCATTTGATTAATTCGAAATTCGCATACCGCTTGTTTGTAAAAGAAGGTAAGGATAATAAATAGAACACCCAATACCAAAAGAACCTCCAACATCGGAGCGACCCTATTGTCTCGCCGTATCAAAAAAAGTAAATTGTCACGCATTAGGTTTTTGTTGAACGGCGTGTGGTGGCCAGCGTGGGTCGGGTATGTAGTAATAGGGGCTTCTTTCGACGAGTGGCGGCAAACATACGTTTGGGGTTGTCCTTATGCTTCTCTAGCAGAGTGGATACAAGGGCTGGTTTTGGAGGTTCTACAACAGATGGCTGTGCTAAAGGCTGTGCCAATGGTTGCGCTAAAGGTTGCGCTAAAGATGGGGATTCCGTAGGAACTGGTTTAGGAAGAAGCAATTGTAAGGCTCGCTCAATCCATTCGGAAGGAAGTGTACCTGTTTCGGCAGTACTGGCAAAAAACCCGTCCTCTGCAGAAACAACCTGTTGAATAATATGATTGATCTTCTCTTCCAATGCGTCCACATCTTTAATGACATTCAATGTTGTAAACACATGAATCCAGGCGGTCTGATACTCGGGTGGATAGACCTTCAATAAAAGCTGCGTATCCATGGCAAATCCATAACGAAGACCAATTTCGGAAAATTGTGTGTGAAGATCGACGGTGAACGATGCGGTTTTTACCTGAGTACCCGCGAGGATTACATTTTTTTGGACAATATCTTCTAATAGAATGTAACACCCGTAGAGATGATTTTGCAAACGTAAGGAGTCCAGTCCGCGAACGGAAGAAAGAAAGGCACGAATTGCGTCACATAGTGGATCCATTTTCTACTAGACACCCGTCTTCTACATATTATAATTTATCGCAGAGCATAAACTATGCCCTGTATGATTGATAGTAAGACGATGTCATATCAGATCGAATTTTCAAAAGGTTCGGTGCAATTGAATGCGGAACAATATCGCGTCGTCACCAGCCCGCCGACCGAAAATCAGCGCATTCTGGCCTCTGCAGGATCCGGTAAAACAACCACGATTACCGCACGAATTGCCTATTTGGTAGAGGAATATGGTATGGATCCGAGTCGAATTCTATTGGTCTCCTTTAGTCGATCCGCGGCACAAGAAATGATCCATCGGATTCATCGATTGATGGGGCCAGTGAATATGTATGCAGGAACGTTTCACGCCATCAGTTCGCAGATTTTGAGGGAACATGCGCCAGGAAGTGTCGTAGATCAGCCGTTTATTGATGAATTGCCGTATCGTCTCGTCAAATGGCTACAAAGCGAAAAAGGCATCAAATGGTCCAAACGGTTTCAAACCATCATTGTCGATGAATTTCAAGACATTAACGACATTCAGTGGGAGATTCTAAAAGGATTCTATCATGGAAATACTACCATGTCGATTGTAGGCGATGATGCACAAAATATTTATACATGGCGAGGATCGTCGGTGGATTTCATTTTGAATTTTCATGAGCATGTACCGAATGTTCATGATTATCAATTGTGTATGAATTATCGATCCACAGAATCCATCGTTACGATCGCGAATTCTGTTATGCGATTTATTCCGACATTGCCTTTTAAAGAAAAGATGATGGCAAATACGAAAGGGGGGCGAAAACCAGAAGTCCATTTCTTTTTCCGATCGTCGGACGAATCCGATTGGATCGTAAATTCCTTGGAAAAGATGATCCGTCAATTGCCCGATCTAACTTTTGCTGTCCTGTCGCGATACAATTCGGATCTGTTTCGGATCGAGGAGCGTCTTCACCTGAAAGGCATTCCGTATCGTCTATGTACCAGTTACAGCCCTGATTCTTCTGGAAAACCAAATAAAAGTCGGATCACATTGGCCACGATCCATGCCAGCAAGGGGTTGGAATGGGACGTAGTATTTTTTATGAATTTACACGACGATGTCTTTCCTGCGCGCAAATCGGATCAAGATATCATTTGCGAGCGCCGTCTATTCTATGTAGGAGTGACACGCGCCAAACGAGGACTCTATTTAACGTATTCGAGACAAGAACGATCTCTATCTCGCTTTGTTCGTGAGATTCCGCGCCCCTTCCTTCGTTATCATAATGTAGCGTCGTTCAAACTGAGCACGGTGGAAGGGATCGATGCGCTAATGAGTATTGATGATATGATTCGTGGACTAGACGGGGCGGATTGGAATACACTACGAGATCAAAATAATGTTCCACGAATCGAGCGACAGACGACAGAATCGATTTTTGGGTTTGGACAATTTTTCTCATTGCCCGATTGGGTAAAAACACACGATGTCCGAGAAACATGGTTTGAAATGCTTCGACTCATTACACTTCGAGAATGTGCACGGTATCAAAACAAACTCCACGAATTGTGCACTCCTGAGATTCAAGAAGGATTGCTGACCCTTCGTATTTATCGAGAGGACATTGAGTTCTGGCAACAATATGAAGCCGAATTCGAGCATCTCGTTCGTCGATTTATGAAACATACGACCCAAATGCCGGCAATTGAATATGCAAGTTTGGAGTCATATGTGCATGAGAAGCTTCCTCATTTGGAATGGTCGACACAAGATATGTGTCATGCCCTGGTGGTATTGGCAAAAATACGCGGTCAGCTTCGTCCGTTACGGTATAGAGGATTCGATTTAGATGAATTCTCATTTGGCGTAGTACGTAATTCGGTTCCGACGGAGTTGCGCCCTGATGTTCTTTCGAGCTGGCATGCCCTCATTGACCCGTCCAAGAAGACCTGTGACATCATGGGAGATATGTGGCGCATTGCGGCTCTTCCATCCGTGATTGAAGGCCGTAATATTCCATTGTATCAATATGTGTCGATTATTCCGTTGTTACAGCAACCAGAACAACAAACCATTGTACATGCTCTCTCATCCGCCTTGCCGGTATGGATGGCGACCCAAGAGAATCCAACGTTTCATTTTTTATTTGATGTAGAGGGCATTCGTCCGATCCAGTTTGACATTTTAACGGAGAAATGCGCGTATGATGTATTTTTTGATCCCAAGTTTGTACCAAGCAATGAAGATAAGATTCGACTACTCTTGAAACAATATGTCTATGAAGAAACATTTGATCGCGCATTGGAATCGATTGGGTTTTTGAATGTGGCAACAGGACTCATTTTACAATATGAGGTGTCGTCTACCACACGGGAGCAGCTGAGCCACTTGTGGCAATACCTAGAACGGAAGTATCACCTGGTAGATTCGTAACGGTTCGCAAACGATGCATTGGGCGATTCGGGTGATTCGGAGGGAGGGCGCCACCAGGCTGAGTGAAGGGGCCGCGAGCTTTGACGGCTTGAACGGTGGGAACGACGGAAGGAACATCACCGTGTGGCATGGGTTCACCTTGTGGACGTCCATCCGGTAATGCGTAGAATTTTTCTGCACCATAACGATCCTGTTTGGTGGGATTATTGAAGAGACGTCCGCTGCGCTGAAAGTACATCGTATCGTTCGATGTGCGGCAACTATATCCGTCGGAGCGAAGAAGAGCCTGGGGCATGGAGAGTTCGGAGACGAACGAGTTGGACATGGCTTTGCGGTCGGGGAGGGTACTTCCGCTGTTGTAGAGATCACTCGATTGCTTGGGAATGTACTTTGACGTGGGACACCAGGTATCGAGAGGCTGATCCAGGGTGCGAAGAGACGACTCTTTGTCAATGGCGGCGGAGTAACGACCGGGCGGATAGAATTCACCGCCCATGGGAAATACCATGTCTTTGGGAGGCATCGGTGCGGGCGTGGCAGGTCCACTGGTGACATAGTTTTTACAGACTTTGACCCATGGACGGAAATCTTGGGGAAGCGCCACGTTCTGTTGGGGGAGAATGTGACGGAGCATTTCCGTAGGATCCCAGTGGGTTCGGAGACACACTGGAGGGAAAAGATTTCCTTCAACGTTTTGAAATGGATACTGACTAGCAAACGGCGAGGGAGGCTGGCTCATTACTTAGTGGACTCTTTTTTTATACCAAAAACATACAGTATAGCACCATTCATTAATTGTTAGGATTATCCATATGTGTATAGTAAAGATATGGTGTAGAGTCTGGATTGGTGGGAACAGGCACAGTAGGACGGTTGCTCCAACCGAGATTCTGATTCACATACCCGATTTGTTCATCGATTTGAAAGGTTGCATTCCATTCGTTGATGCTAAGAAAATAGGGTAAATATAACCAGGCGGGCGTCATTGCTTCATCGTCGTAATAGATTTTAAAATCGAGATGATCCAGTTTACCTAGTGCATTCTCAAACACCGTTGGATTCTGAATCACCGTTTGTGATACACCTGTATTTCCAATTTCCGCCATTAAAATCTTACCTGATATGAATCGCACTTGTCCTGTTCCTTCATTGCTAATATTATAATTTTCAGGCATCGTTAAATCCATGTTATTGAATCCCTGCTCGTCATTAATTTGCATTAAATAGTTTAGATTACTGGTGGAGGTGATCTGTGCAATCGTACTAAATACATTAAATTCCATAGGGGTGGTATTCAATAATCCAAGACGGTAGTTAAGAGAGTTGATGACCGTATTTACGGGTACACATGCATACCATGCATTGACTAAGGAATGAAGAGCATTGCAACAGGTCTGAACACATGTCTCGGTGCTCGCGGGCTGCAAGGTAGAATAGGTCTGAGCACGTAGACCCTGGCCAGGAATATAGAGACGCTGATTCGTCACGAAGGAAACGGGAATACCCTGATTTGATAAATAGGATTGATTTGCAATAAAGGACGATGGTAGTACATTATTGTATTTTGTAGAAACGTAGGTATGAAAATCAAGACGAACGGTTCCATGAATGCTTGAAATAACATTCGTTGTGCTTTGTACAATGCTATAATAACTCGACAGAGTACTGTGATAATCCGTAAAATTCGTAAATGACATGCGCATTCCCGTATAATTATTAAAAATACGCCCGATGGTGCTGGTATAGTTAAACATCGATGTAAAATCGGAATCTTGTTCAAGGGTGTCCAATGAAAAGGTGGATTCATTGGTTACATGATTACAACCGCCTGAATAGGAATAGTTTGATGCCAGGTGATATGTTCCGAGTACCGTGCTCAGATTTCGTTCCAAATGCGCAAGAATCGATTGATATCCTACGAGTTCATGTTTGAGGGTTTTAAAGGCATATAGGTCAAGATTCGATAATGCAAGTTCTTGATCCATAATGTATTGATGTTGTTTGGATAAGTCGCGCTGAATCGAGGTATTCAGTGAATCGTGTAAAATAGTGTATCGGCGTTCATTGGGATTGTATACCCAATTATATTTGTTGACGTTTCTAACTTCAAAGGTAAGATATCGTCGATAGGAATCAAGCGGTGCTTGATTGAGTTGACAAAGGGTGTAATACAGGGGACTATCTAGCCCTTGAAACGGCCCCATCACGGCATTAACCATATCATCGTATCCAAGGGTACCCGTTTGAAGAAAGGGCTGGGAACGACCCGTTGCGACCGCTTCTTTCAAAATAGGAAAGTAGTAGGCCGTAAAGGCGATGGCGTCGGTGATATTAGGCAACTGATCAATGTGTTGCTGTGTATAGTACGTATTCATGATATTTTCCTTCGTATGTCCACCATAACGTATATTATTAATGGGAGAGCAATAGGTGTCGCCTGGTTCATTAAATAATACGGAGATATCGCGTGTATGTTGAAAGATATCACGAAAGATGGAGTAGGAAATCAGGTTTAAGGGCGGAGTGGAATTTGTTTGGACATTGAGCTCATTTGCTAACTGGGATTCTGTATAATTTCCATGGGGAATAGTGATTGCCCCTAAAAGGGGTTCACCTGCAGGGGTTATTCTGCCCTGTTCTAATACGCCCATGGCCTGTGAGGCAGGACTGCAATTCATGACAGAGACACAGGTAGAAATACAGGTAGATGGAATACCCATATCTAATAATATGGTTACCAAGCTTGATGTAAATAGTGTGGTCGCTGCTATATTATTCGCGTTATTGGGGAACGACATTTGCACCAATTGAAACTTCGTAACATCTTTATAGACCCGTGGTAATTTCAATCGAAATCGAAAGGGGGTGGGAAAGACGGAGCGATCGCGGTCAATCGATTTGATACTGACAAGACTGGTTTTGGTTGTTTTGGGTGGATCAAGATAGACATGCTCGGCAAGAGAACGGATATTGGTTGAATCATCCCATGGAGCGCCGGCCGCCACAGGATTGTTCGAAGAATTCATTGTAATAAGTTGAGAGGGAGCACGAAGAATGGCATAACGAGGATCTTCTTCATGACGAATACGGGGATCTTCTGTATCCGTGCCATCACTCTCTTGATCCGATTCGATATAAGATTCATCGGAATCGTAGGGTTCATAATAATTCGTTTCGTTCCGAGCCCTGCTCATTCTATCTACCCGTTCTTTTCTTTTCTTTATATGTTGTATTCCTCTCGATATAAAGAACCGAACTACAATAGAAGCAATGAATCGTACCGTGTACCTTGAAAAGGATCGATACAAACAGGGCGGTGGGATCGATAAGAAAACCAGTGCCGACGATTTTGCATCAAATAATAATAATCCATTTTTAATTTCACCCTATTCTCCCGTTAACTTGGGTGCATTTGCATCAGCAAACATTGTAAATGAACTCTCTAGTATTATTTCAACATTGAGTGCGGATTTGAGTTCGATTGTGAATGTAAACACCTATGCGTTGTCCATTTCAAGCATTAATCCTATTCCAAGTGATGCTACACAAACGGTGACCATAAATGCAACTACGTTGAACATGAATACCCCACCAACCGGTACCATTAATATGAATACGCCTCTTGTTAAACTAAGTAATAATATTACTGTTGCGAATCAGTTGACTACGTCCAAATTATTTTTTTCCACGGCATCAGGATCTACCATCAATACAGGAAACATTAATGTCAGTACTGGTATTGCAAGTACGTTTTTTGTTCGTAATCTCTATTTCTCTACTGCATCGGGCGAGGTAATTAGTACGTTTAATATCAATACGAATGGATTGACGGTCAATACGATGTCGATTTCTACCTTAATTGGTGACGTCGTAACGGCCAATCTTCTATCGGCCTCGACAATGAGCACAACCACTGCGAATATTAGCTCAGGTGTGGCAAGTACGATGCTGATTGGAAATATAACGATGTCGACAATGATAGGAAGCACGATTACTGTGAGTACCTTGATTGCTAATTCGACGGTGACAGGATCGACCCTTCGTACCAATTTATTGTCGACCAGTTTAATTGCATTTTCTACGATGTTAGGAAATGCAATTACAGTGAGTACGATTGTGGCAAACTCGACGATTACCACATCGACGTTATGGACGAATAACGGGACATTCTCTACCCTACAAGGAAGTACATTGACCGCCTCGACCATCAATGGTTCGACCATACATGCAAGCAGTGTAATGATATCAACGGTCGGTATAAATACGTTGACCGCCTCGACCATTAACGGTTCAACGATTAATGCAAACAATATGATTCTATCGACAATAGGAGTGAATATCTTAGCAGTTTCCACCGTAAACGGTTCAACGATTAACGCAAACAATATGATTCTATCGACCATTGGCGTAAATACCTTAGCGGTTTCCACGGTAAATGGTTCAACAATTAATGCAAACAATATGGTCTTATCAACGATTGGAGTAAATACGTTAGCGGTTTCCACGGTAAATGGTTCAACGATTAATGCGAATAACATGATTTTATCAACCATAGGAGTGAATACGTTAGCTGCATCGACGCTGAATGGTTCGACCATCAATGCAAACAATATGATTCTATCAACGATAGGAGTAAATACGTTGGCCGTTTCCACCGTGAATGGTTCGACTATCAATGCAAATAATATGATTCTATCAACGATAGGAGTGAATACGTTGGCCGTTTCCACGGTGAATGGTTCGACCATCAATGCAAATAATATGATTCTATCAACGATAGGAGTGAATACGATTGGAGTGATTACAATAGCGGCATCGACTATGAACGGTTCAACCATCAATGCAAACAATATAATTCTATCGACGATTGGAGTGAATACGTTAGCGGTTTCCACTGTGAATGGATCGACCATCAATGCAAATAATATGATTTTATCGACGATAGGAGTGAATACAATAGCAGTATCTACTATGAACGGTTCAACCATTAATGCAAACAATATGCTATTATCAACAATAGGCGTTAGCACGGTCAATACTTCGACGCTGAATGTATCGTCTCTGAACGCAACCAGTATTGTAACGGTTCCTAATACATCAGGCACGGCATCGGTTGCCCTAGGCCTTAATGGGAGCAATCAAATGGTCACGTTTACGATTCCAGCATCAGGACCATCAGGGTCGGTATCGGCAGGATATGTTCCGTACGCACAAACGGCGAATGTATTGGCAAATAGTATTATTCAACAGTCAGGTACGACCGTTTCAGTTGGTGGGAATGTCCAGCCATTGACAGATAATGCACGATCGCTGGGAATAAGTGGCAATCAATGGTTAACAGTGGCAGCACAGCAACTTACGAATTATACTGCAAATGATACACAGATTAATTCAGCATCCGCATGGACAACCTTTAATTTATGGAACAATAATTCAGGCTTTCCTACTGCAAACTATTCTACAGCCAGCATGTCGATAGGTCAGAATTGGTCAAATGGAGGAGGAGAGACAGATTTTGTGAATAATAATACATCAGGAACTACTTCCTTTAATTTTTATCAACGAACTAGTGCAAGTGCCATGACATTACTGGCTCAAATCACAACAGGAGGAATCATTGGTACAAAACAACCATCTACGCAAACATTTTCGAATTCAGGTACGTATACCACTCCAAGTGGCGCACGATATTTATGGATTCGATTGCAAGGACCAGGTGGTGGTGGAGGAGGCGGTGGAGTCTCGGCTTCTTCTCCTCCATCTGGAGGGCAAGCTGGAAATGGTGGGGTATCTAGTGTAACAGGGGCGAATCTGACGACTATGACGGCAAATGGAGGTTTCGGTGGAGCCTATGGTACACGGGGTGGAGTAGGCGGTAGTGCCGTGGGTGGCACGATTCTCTCAATTACAGGGGGTTCAGGTGGAGGAGGTGGAAATAATCCGACAGGTATTGGATGGAACGTTGGCGGTTCGGGTGGAAATGGGTATCATGGTGGCGGTGGTAGTGGTGGAGCAGGTGTAAGTTCAGGCTCTCTTGTAGAAGGATATGCAGGAACAGCAGGTGGGGGCGGAGGTGGTGGAACGGGTGCGGGTGGTGCATTTAATCCATCGGGTGGCGGAGCAGGTGGATACTGTGAATCGATTCTTAGTAGTCCGAGTGGAAATTATACCGTTACGATTGGAGCAGTAGGTACAGGTGCAGCTGCCACTGCGTTTGGTGCAGCAGGTGGTAATGGTGGAGAATCATTTTGTGTGATTATGGCCTTTTATTAAAGAGATAAAGGATATATTGTTTGGTATCAAATTGATAGTAAACAATATGTTCTTAACAAGTTCTAACCCAGTTTCGCAAGAATCGTGGCAACTTGTTCCTGCAAGGCGGTAATTTGCTCCTGTTGAGCACAAATGGTTGCGCCTTGTTGTTTGACGATTTGATGGAGTTCTTTGACGCCGGCAGGGCCGAGCATACTTAATTCAGTATAATTCACACTGTGAAAATCAGGAATAATGCATCCAATAATGGTTAGTCGATCGTTTGGTGAGTACCCAATCCATGGTTTAATTTCAAACGATTCATCTGTGACATTTGAAACAATACATGTATGAAATACGCCACCAATATTAGTATTAGCATTAAATGCATATGTATCATTTTCCTTAATTTGTCCAGTAGATATATACCGAATAAATACAATATTATTAGAAATAAGAGTGTGTTCTGCTACAGTATTAATATTTGAAAGAATACCTTCCTTACAATTCACCATATCAGGAAAGATTTCTTTCAATTCTTGTGCAATGACGCCAATTGCACTTTGGGTTGAATTAGCAGTACAATATGACACAAAATTAAGTTTATCAATATTAGATAATACAGATACAGGACAGATCGAATGTTTAATACGACAATCTGAAGGAGTATATATATCCATTCTATCTATTTGTAGTAATATTTCTTTATGCTACCTTAATAATGTAACATAATGCGTAATATGCGGGTCTATTATCAAATGATGTTCCAGAACCAGTAGAGTTTGATGTATTATTACTTGGACCATTAGATGTCAATGTGCCAGAGCTGCCGGATGTATTGTTACTTGGACCATTAGATGTCAATGTGCCAGATCCGCTAGATGTATTGTTACTTGGACCATTAGATGTCAATGTGCCAGAGCCATCAGATGTATTATTACTTGGACCACCTGTTTGTCCATCACCGCCACTTAATGTTCTGGCAGTTCTATCTCCTCCATAATAAGTGCTGCCATATATATGATCAATACCATCTGTGCCTACACCCAATCCTGCCGATCCTGAACACTGAGTCCTTCCAAATCCAAATTGAGTACAACCCTCGTCCCCATTAGAATTTGCAGAACTAAGATTTAATGTTCCATCATGTGCATGAGGTTTGAGATCATGTGTATGAGCTGCACCAGCATGGGTATGATTACTCAAATCGTGTGTGTGACTATTTATCGTATGTGTATGACTACTCAAATCGTGGGTATGACTATTTATCGTATGGGTATGACTACTCAAATCGTGGGTATGACTATTTATCGTATGTGTATGATTACTCAAATCGTGTGTATGTGCTGGCAAGTTAGCGATCGATAATGTAATATTATCCGAGCCCCCAGTATCATTTGGCTTATACCCTGTCACATCTGTATCAGAATGTACACCTGCAATAAATTTTTTTCGCAAGTCAGGTGTTTGAACACCATTTGATATACTGCCATTACATAATGCCCAATTTGTAGGAATATTCGAAACTGTTCCGTACCATAACACAATGATTCCAATAGGAAAACCAGCACCTGTGATTGATGTCGCTACATTAAGTGTACCTGATATATTGACAGAACCTGTAATATCTAATGTAACTAGGGGGTTAGTATTATTAATTCCTACAAATCCATTACTATGAACTCTCATTCGTTCTGAACCACCCGTAAAGAACTTGATTTGACCATTTGTTGTTGTACTTGATGTCACATATCCTCCACCAATGTAGATCTGTGCACCATATACACGTGTTGAACCACCCCATATCAAATCGCCAGCATTCAACTTAATCGAGTTAGAATATACAGTTGTTAATGCACCAGGTGTAGAATCTGCAGCTAATACATTTAAAAATAAGGTATCACTTGCCGCCGCCGATTTCGCAACCCCATAAATAGAAAGCATCGATGTACCAGGTGTCGTCGTACCAATTCCAATGTATCCATCACTCGTAATGCGCATTCGCTCCACAGTTTGACCCGCGCCGTTTGAAGGTACACCCGTAACCGGCGCTGTCCAGAAAGACATATGAGCCGAACCTGATCCATCATCGATCGAAATGATCTGGGTTTCAGGGCCACCTGATCGCGCATTACCCGAATACCACGGCGACAAATTGATTCCCACCTTATTTCCTGTGCCACCGTTTCCTCCAATGTTCAAAAATGTATAATTGGCGATCGGTGAATACAGATCAAACATATAATTGGGCACGGTCGTTCCAATTCCTATATTACCCGTTTCCAACGTATCCAGACGCAGAACTGAGAATGCATTCCATTTAAATACGGTTCCTGATGCACTGATAACTGTTAATAGAATCTGCGTATCGGCCTGGAATTGCGCCACGATGGTTTGCATAGTCGACGTCAGAACCGTCGTTGATACCGTCGCCGATCCGTTCGAGATCGCAAGAGAACCCGAGCCGGTTGTAATGGCACAGGTAATGGACAAGGTTAGCAGTGCACCCGACGACGATACGCGCGTATTGGTAACAAGTGTTCCGTTTGTTGCATTGGTCGTAAAGGAGTATACACCTGAACCATCAGGTCCAGTCACACTTCCTCCCGTATTTGCAATAAGAGACGCGGTGATGAGCCCTGTATTGGTTGCCTTTGTTGTTAACCCACCGCCCAAATCAGTTGTCCAGTAGGGTGCGACTTGAACGTTTGCTGTCGTAACATTGGTTGTACCCATGCCTACACTTCCGCCTAAGGGGTTGAGTAACAGCGGCAATCCGACGTCGTTGCCGGTTGCAATATCACTGCTTTGAACGACACCCTTGCCGGTACCTGACGTATAAAATGCGCCGACCTTAACGGTTCCTGTTTTCGTCTTTCCTGTGAGCGTCAGTTGGGTATTCAAGGGGGTAAGAATCGACGCCGTCTCCAGTTCTTGTGCGACAGTGAGTGGCCAGCTCGGATTGGTTGCACCAATGCCCACTACGGAGGTCTGAAAGACCGCCTTGGTGTTATTCATATAAAATGACGCGCCGGCCGGTCCAGTCGTATCCGTTCCAAATGCGCCGCCTGCACCCGCCACATCAATCGCATAGAATCCTCTTGCGCCTGGTTGTGCCGTTGCCAATGTACTTGCCCCGCCATAGGCATAGGCGTATTCGACGCGCGCTGCATTTGATGGATTCGTGACGGTATATACTGCGCCCGTCATAAATGAACTTCCATAATTACCGATTGTACCATAAACGGTGGAACCCTGTGCATTCAATTCAAGTCCTTTCATGGCTGTATTGGAAAAGCTGACGGGACAGATGGGTGCGGTTGTGCCGACACCAACTTGTCCACCAGTTAGAACGGTTAATAGGGTCGATGTAGTAAGAACGGACGTACTGGTTGTACTTGCTGAAAGCAATAGAGGAAACATAACATTTGCGGTAACGGTACTGGTTGTAAAGGTGGACGCCACAAGGTTTGCAAAATTAATGGTAGAACCGGTAATACTAGACACGGTAATCGTGACGGAACTAAGGGTACTTCCCACAAGGGTTGAATAATTGAGTGCCTGAGACATAATGTAGTTCATACCAATCGTACTGCCCTGAATGGTAGACACTTGAATGGAGGTCATGTTCATGGTAGAACCCGTTAGAACGGTACTGACCTGCAATAAATTGGTGATCAACGAACTACCGATCATGCTGGAATATACGTTATTGATCGTCGTGAGCGTAGAAGTCCCAAACGTCGATGTAACAGATAATGAATTTGTAGTAATGGCATTTCCGATCAGAGTGGAATAATTGATATTGATCGAAGTTAGGGTCGAACCTGATAGGGTCGAATTGTATGTCATAACATTTGCAGTAAAGGTGCTCCCTGTCAGAGTTGAAAATAGACCCGCATTCACATTCAGATTCGTGGCGGAAAGGGTGGAACCGACCAGTGTCGAATTCAAGGTAACACCATTTATGTTCAGCGTCGAACCAGTGGCGTTAATCATAGATAAAGACGATGTTGTTAATGCATTGGTTGTAAAACTATCAGCGATAAGGGTAGATACGCCCAGATTCTTGGTATTCAAGGTTGATGTTGTAATACTAGAGTTAGCAAGTATGGTGCTAATGACGATACTACTTCCTGTTAATGCTCCAATTGAACCTGTAATAAAGTCGATGGTACTAAATGAGAAGGTACTATTGACGACAAGTGTACTTACATTGAGACGATTGAGTGTCAGGCTATTCGTCCAATTCTGTTTTCCGTTTGTGCTGACCGTAAAAACGTATCCATCGGGCACAAACGACCCATCAGGTTGATAGGAAACCGTCTTTCGGATAACGAGGTTATTGAAGTCCGCCGAAGACATTCTATCTAATAGAATTTTGTTATAATTATTCCAAAAAATACACTTCTATGTATCAAAATGTGACACTCTAGTAAGTGATGTTACCATCATCGGGTGCGTTATCCTTTACCCAGCTGCGTACGGCACTGGGAGGCGGGTCCGGTAGTGTTACCATGAGTGCATATGGATCATTGGCGGGATTAAATCGAGCACCAACCTTTAGTCTTAGCCAATTTTATAACCAAAGCTATACTCAGGCATTGGGTCTACAATTTCGCTGTTTTACAGGCTATTTTAACGATACTGTGACATGGTTTGATCAACAAACCGAAACGAGTTCTGGCCTTACATCGAATTTTACCAATATTTATACAAGTACGAATGGAACATATGCAGTAGATGGTACGGATACTAGTTTTTCCATAGAATGGTTTGGCAATTTCTATGCCCCTTACACAGGCACGTATACCTTTACATTGAGAACAGATGATGCATCATATTTATGGCTCGGTTCAACCGCTTTAGCAGGATATACGACGGGTAATGCGTTGATCAATAATGGGGGTACTCATGTTATGAGAACAGTAAGTAATACAATTGCACTATCTGCAGGAACATACTACCCCATTCGAATTCAATATGGACAAGGTCCAGCGGGTCCATATGGTTTTGAATTTTCGTTTTCAGGTCCGAGCATTACGACAACCTATAATATGGCAGTATATACCTTTTATGGATTAGGATTGAAATCGTCGTTCCCGAACAATGCTGCAAGACTAATCAAATCGGTTTACAGTACAAATACAGACGGTGTGTATTACATTAATGTGAATGGAACCTCAACCGCGACGTATTGTTTGATGAATAGTGCATGGGGCGGTGGAGGGTGGATGATGATGATGAAAGCATCAAAGAATACGAAGACATTTCCTTATGCATCGGCCTATTGGACGGATAGTGGTACAACATTGAACACGGGCGAAACAAATCGTAGTATTGGAGATGCCAAGTTCAATGTTATGAATTATGGAATGATAAAGGACGTATTTGCAATTTGGCCTGATGTAGGATATACAGGAGGCAGTGTTACGAATCCGCCGGATTCATGGACATGGCAAGTGAATAATTATTATTCGAGTGGGACACGTGCAACATTAATGACAGGATTGTCATCCGCAAATTCAAGAGATTCTCCAGTGGCTCCTGATCCGCTTGATTTTTCAGGATTTTCAGGTAATATTTGGTCCACCCAAAATCCATCAAGACGTCACGTGTTTGGTGGAACCAGTCAGCTTGGAGCAGTGAATAGTTATTTTCGGTGGGGATTTATATTTAATGAGAATGCACTTGGCGATTTTTCATCATCGGACGTAGGTGGTGGAATTGGTATGCAGATCAATTTTGATACAAATAAAAGTTACAGTGCGGGCGATTCCATTACGTGTTGTGCAACAACACCAGGACAGAACAAGGCGTTTAGCGTAGAGTTATATGGACGTTAAAGTATAAATTATTACATGTAAGTAAGTGATGTTACCATCGTCGGGTGCCATCTCCTTTTCCCAATTGCGTACGGTACTAGGTGGCGGGACAGGCAGTGTCGCGATGAGTACCTATGCATCATTGGCGGGATTAAGTCGTTCACCAAATGTAAAAATAAGCCAATTTTATAGTCAAAGCTACACCCAGGCATTAGGCTTACAATTTCGTTGTTTTACAGGCTATTTTAATGATGATGTAACATGGTTTGATCGACAAACCGAAACGAGTTCTGGCCTTACATCGAATTTTACGAATATTTCAACAAGTACCAAAGACACCTATACAGTGAACGGCACGAATACTAATTTTTCGATAGAATGGTTTGGCAATTTCTATGCCCCTTACACAGGCACGTATACTTTTACGCTACGTTCAGACGATGCGTCATATTTATGGATTGGTTCAACCGCCCTAGCAGGATATACGACGAGTAATACCGTGATTAGTAATGGGGGTGAGCATGGTATGACATCTGTAAGTGGTTCAAAGGCGCTAACAGCAGGAACATATAACCCGATTCGAATTCAATTTGGACAAGGTCCGATTGGCTTATATGGTTTTGAATTTTCATTTTCAGGTCCGAATATTACAACAATGTATGACATGACAGGATATGTCTTTTATGGATTGGGTACTACATCATCGTTTCCTTCAAATGCGGCGCGGTTAATTAAGTCGGTTACCAGTACAAATACAGACGGTGTGTATTACATTAATGTAAACGGAACATCAACGGCGACGTATTGCCTAATGAATAGTGCATGGGGTGGCGGAGGGTGGATGATGATGATGAAAGCCACCACGGGATCAACCTTTTCATTTGCATCGACCTATTGGACCGATAGTGGCACGACATTAAATACAGGCGACACAAATCGAAATAATGCAGATGCCAAGTTTAATATTATGAATTATGGAATGATAAAGGACGTATTAGCTGTTTGGCCTGATGCAGGACAGACAGGAGGTAGTATTGCATCACCGCCGGATTCATGGACCTGGCAAGTGAATAATTATTATTTGAGTGGTACACGTGCTACACTACTGACAGGGTTGGCTGTTGCGAACTCAAGAGATTCACCAGTTGATCCATCTCCATGGAATTTTGCAGGATATTCAAATACAATATGGTCGTCACAAGGTGGAGCAAATCGTCATGTGTTTGGCGGTGGCTCACATTTAGCAGGTGGTGCATTGTGGCCCTATAGTGTTCGATGGGGGTTTATATGGAATAACGAGAATGATTTTGCATCAGTTGACGCAATTAATGGAATTGGACTAACAATGAGATGGAATTCAATAACACATGAATATAGTGCGGGTGATGATTATCGTTGCTGCGGTACACCTCCTACTCGTCCTTCTCCTCCTGGACCTGGACAACGTACTACGATGCGTGTTGAATTATACGCACGCTAAATAGAATGCAGGTTCGACCATTACATGAATGGGGTCCTCTCCTGTGGGGTCTCATTCATACCATTAGTATTGTTGATTTTGAAAATGAGGAAGCTCAGATAAAATTTTCACAATCCGCCATTGTGAGTCTGAAAGCAGTCGCGGATATGATAATATGTAAGAAATGCTCCAAACATTATCAAGAGTTTTTTCATAACGAGATCGAGGGACGAGATCGATATGGAAGAATGGAATTATTCCGAATCATGGTGGAGTTTCATAATCAAGTGAATCAAAAATTGGGAAAACCAGTCCTTACCTATGAAGAGGCGTTGCTACGCTGGACCAAGACGATCGGATAGAGTTTGAATCAACTGGCCTTGTTCTTCTACTTTTTCGTTCAGTTCTTTAACTGCTTGAATGAGTGGTGCAACCAAACAACTATAATTCACACTATACAAATCTGATTTGGCATCGTGGCTCACGGCTTCAGGAACAACTTCTTTTAATTCTTGGGCAATGAGACCAATGTGTCGTTTTCCTGAATCGTAATCGGTTCGAGTATACGAGTAACCGGTGATTTGGCGAAGTAAATGTAAACAATTCGTAAGAGGTTCAATGTCGTTCTTGACCCTCTTATCGGATAATCCAGTGATATCACCACTCGCATAGATTGTACCAGTAACCGCTAAGTTATAACCGGTTGATAAACCTGCACCGCCAATGCCTGCATTACCACTTGTTGTTAGGGTTGTACCCGAAATTGCACCACCTGATATTGCTCCACTGCTTGTCGCAGTAAGACTCGTTCCTGATACGGCTCCACCCGTTATTGACCCGCTTGTTGTAATCGCCCCACTACCTGCCGAAAGAGTGGTACATGTAATTCCTGCACCCGATGTAATGGCCCCACTAGAATAGGTCGTTCCGTTGACAACACATGTATAAGAGGTTGCACTAACCGTGGTAGTGGTTGTATTAATACCAAGCGGACCTGAAGTAAACAGATTGGTTGTTGCTCCTCCTGTTATTGTTCCACCGCCTGATACCGAAAAATGGTTCATCGTTGACATTGTACTCGCGTATATCGTGCTAGCGGAAGTAACGGATCCACTGAAATAGCTTGTTCCCTGAACTTGCAATGAATTCGTGCCAGACGCAGCAGTATTTATACCTACATTACCACTGGCTGCAATGACCGTACTTGGCGAACCCTTTGTAGAGAAACTACCTGCCGCAATATTTCCACTTGCCGAAATGCTTGCCATGGTGAGCGTTCCTGTCGCAGTAGTAATATCGCCACTGGCAAAGATCGCGCCGTTTACTTGGAGTGCCGCGGTGGGCGCGGTAACACCAATGCCGACATTTCCATTTCCAAGGAATGTTGCGATCACGGCATCAGGGATTACACCATATCCGTTACCTATTGTGGCACCACTATTCACCATAATATCAAATCGTCCAGGAGAAGAGCTGTTGATACTAGATGCTCCAATGGCAAGTCCACCACTCATACCATTTTGTCCACCACCTGCATTACGATACAGTGTTTGAATCGTTTCCATAGCAGTCGTTCCTTGAACCGTATTTCCCACCACTGTTAATCGCGACGTGGGCGCGGTTGAGCCAATTCCTACGCTGCCCGTTGTATTCAACCACAGTCCAGTGGCGGTGTTCATGGTAGTGAAAGAAGGAACAAGTCCAAACGATAAATTGCTCGATCCTGGGTAATATCCCATACCAAATACGGATTGACCATTTTTAATAAACGCAAGATGTGATTTATTATCATTCACAGCGTTAGGTCTTGTTAAATTGACCATACCATAGGTTCCTGTATTATCTGCTGCGCCATCGGATACCGACAGAGCGGGTGCAGTCGTATAGGTATTACTATTGTAGACTTGTAACACAGACGACGATGCAACGGTTCCAATTCCGACACTACCTTGATTATTGCAATAGATGTCTGCCGAATCGGTAATGGAAGTGTAACTATTACTCCATGCCGTCACACCGGTCGTTGCCGGGTCGTATAAGATATTACTTCCTGAGTTTCCTGATACCATCAGATCATAGCATATTTTGATATTCGGTTGCTGATTGCGATTAATGAAAAGATAGATATCATATTGACTGTTGGCGTTCACGGCATAGACGATATCACAGAAGGGGGTCGCTGCGGTTTGTGGTCCATACACTGTTCCATAGATCTTCCACCCACCTCCTGTGGTAACCATCAGATCGACGTACATCATCGCAGAACTTGTCCAACCGCCGAGATGGCCTCGAATGTTTACAATACCACGACTGGAACTACTGGACGTTGAGCCGAGAGTAGCGATTTTAAATAAACCTCCTGTACTGCTTGTAGGATTCGATCCGAGTGTATTGGTGGTTTGTGTGTTGATCCATTCGAATTGTTGATAATTGTAGGCTTGAATGGAGCCGTTTGACACATGAAGAGAATACTGTGGTAACGTGGTACCAATTCCAATTCCGCCAGGAAATTGATTAAACAATCCTTCTAGCAATATGGCAGACCACGTTGCAAGAAGCGATGGCCCACTGACATAGGTAGATGTAAAGGAAATACCGACCTGTCCTGAAGGAGCGGTAAAGACGACCACATATTGCTGTAAACTACTTGTAATAATCTTAGCAGAACCAATGACGGAACCTGTGATGTTATCAAACAGAACAAAATATGGATTGCTTCCTGTCATTTGTACAGTGAACGTGAGACGATAGGTTGATCCGGGAACAAATGTATTGTTAAATACCATACTTCCCTGAATGTTGTTATTTGCGAGTGTAAATGTTTTATTACCACCCGATGTTCCAATTGTGCCGTTATAGACGGCAGTAAATGCGGTAATATCGGTGGTAACGGTTGTCCAATTCAACTTATAGTTGTTGGACAGATTGATTGTATTTAGATCAGCCGTTTGTAGCTGAAAGGTAGGATTGGTAAGCCCAATTCCCACATTTCCAGAAGAGATGGTGAGAAGAGACGCTGCGTTAATGGTGCTTGCAGTAATCGTACTTCCCTGCAGGGTAGAGTAATTTCCACTCGTCAGATTGATGGTAGAACCAGTTATCGTAGATTGGAAGATAATCGTATTTGCCTGAATGGTGCTTCCCGCCAGTGTGGAATAGTTCATAGCGGTTGTGGTAATAGACGAGCCGACCATAGTTGAATTCCATAGAAGAGTATTGGTGGTAATGGTACTTCCCAGAGAGGTAGAGTAGGTAAACGAAGTTGTATTCAAGGTAGAACCGATTAGGGTTGAATTGTAAAAGATGGTATTGGCTTGAATGGTACTTCCAGCAAGGGTGGAGTAGAACGTATTCCGTGTATTTACGGTGGTTCCATTAAATAACGCAACGGTGAGCGTACTTCCCTGGCCTGTGGAATAAAACACAGTGGACGCAGTAATTGTCGATGTAACCTGTGTGCTACCAGTAAGTGTGGAATAGGTAAGATTCACACCATTAAGAGTGGACGTAACCAGGGTAGAATTGACAAGTAAGGAACTTGTATTCAGTACATTGGTAGTGAGAAGAAGACCATTTCCAGTAGAAAATCCAAGATTCACGGTATTAATGCTAGAACCGGTCAAGGTTGAAGTGGTACCGTTAACGCCATAGAAGGTGGTGTAGGTGAGATTGGTGGTGCTAAGTGTAGACGTGAGAATGGTGGAATTGTTGATGGTGTTAAGAGTGGACAGATTGAGAATGTATCCAGAGGAGAGAGAGGCATACAGAAATTGGACATCAGTGACCGTCAGGGTCGAATTCAGAAAGAACGTGCTGACGGTTAGGTTATTTAGATTCAAATTATTGGTCCAATACTGTTTTGCATTAGGTCCAACTGTGAAGACATAACCTGTATTGACAAATGACCCATCGGCATTGAATGGGGCAATGTTTCGGAGAGCCACGTTATTAAAATCAGCCGATGCCATTCTATCTACTTGATTGGATTCTAATTCCTGTGTGGATTCTACATCAGAAATAAGGAACGATAAAAGAACAGAATCCTTCTAGAAAACGCATGATGCGAATCGCAAGTCTAAAGTTAAATATCCGGAACAGTTAACAGGATGCCAGCGGGTGGAGGATTACTTCAACTTGTCGCAGTAGGAAAACAGGATTTGTTTCTTACAGGAAACCCGCAAATCAGTTTTTTTAAGATGGTGTACCGCCGTCATACCAATTTTGCCATTGAATCCCAGCCCATGTATTTTGATGGTACTCCTAATTTTGGACAACGCATCACCTGTCTGATTCCTCGTCGTGGTGATCTACTCGGTAAGATCTATCTTGATGTGGTACTGCCTCAAATTACGGATACGAGCGGAAATAAGTTATCGTATACTAATTCGATTGGCCATGCCTTGATTCAGGAAATCACGTTTGAGGTGGGCGAACAAGAGATTGATCGACAGACCGGCGAATGGATGGAAGTATGGACGCAGCTGACAACACCAGCGGGTCAGCGGTATGCCCTGAACGAAATGATCGGTCGCGTGGAACCGTATAACATTGTTGATATTCAGCCGGCCGATAGTTCCGATGGACTCCATCTGATGATCCCTCTTCAGTTCTATTTCTGCAACAATCCTGGTCTCTATCTTCCCTTACTTGCGCTTCAATATAGTCCGATTCGTATTAATATTACATTGAGACCACTTCAGCAATTATTCTGGGTAACTCCTCCCATTCCACCGACGTCACAAGATGACTGGAAGCCGGCCTGTTCGGTACAGGTGAGAAATACGTCACCGATCAAAAGCATGATCATGTGGGGCGATTTCGTATATCTTGATGTGGATGAACGCCGCCAATTTGTGAGCGCGACACATGAGTATCTGATAGAACAGGTCCAGTATACGCCTCCATTTGCGATTACTGCGAATCAAAACATTGCCACCGTGCCGATTGAATTTAATCACCCGATTAAGGAATTCATCTTTATGGTACAACGCGATGCTATGCAGAATCGCAATGAATGGTTTAATTATAGCAATTTGGCGATTGGTGAAGTCACGCCAACGTTTGTGATTCCGTATGTGAATTCGAATGCACCGTCGGGTCGTCTGGATATGATTGCCACGGCAAAGTTACAATTGGACGGATATGATCGTTTTATGGAACGATCGCCCCAATATTTTCGACTTCAACAGCCGTTTGATCATCATACCACAACTCCGGCCAGTGCTTTCATATACAACTACAGTTTTGCCTTACGACCGGAAGATATTCAGCCTACGGGTGCGATGAATGCAAGTCGTATTGACAGTATTGTGTGGCAGATCCAATTAAATACTGTGCTAACGAATCCGATGATCCCTGAAAAACAACAGCGTGGAAGTGGTCGGATTATGGTGTATGCGCACAATTACAATGTGTTCCGTGTGATTAATGGATTTGGTGGACTATTGTTTACGATCTAAATGGTACGATTTTGTTAAAACAGGTGAAACATGCGTTTCATATGTTTTCACTATGCATACTTCTTTTAACTATACTCTTGTTCTTGCATAAACTTATTTTAAACAGTAGATTTGAAAATGTTTACATCGCGATCATGCTTTTCGCACACTTCTTTTACATCGCGATCATGCTTTTCGCACACTTCTTTTACATCGCGATCATGCTTTTCGCACACTTCTTTTATATCGCGATCATGCTTTTTGCGCACTTTTTTTTAAAAAGTGCTAAGTAATGAGCTCGAGTGTTTCTCAACTCGAATTCTGGTTGGCGTCTAGTTCCGACGCTTCCGATGGAGCCAATCAAAAAGAGGGCGGTGAAGGAGCAACTTACTTATCTTATAATGTGTTGATGGCTCTTTCCGTTTTTGGAGGGTTTTTTGCATTGGATCATTTGTATCTTCGTTCTCCTTTGTCGTTTTTGGCAAAAATTTTGGTTAATATACTCTGTTTCGGAGTCTGGTGGATTTATGATGCCTGTCAGGTAGTATTTAATAGTCATGCGGTAAAAGTATTTGGTCTAGGAGTTCCTGGAATTGGTCCCTATGGAATTGGTGCAGGAGTATTGGCGAATCCGGTTGCGGATAAGAAACATATGCGGTTTTTTTATTATGCCATCGGTTTGATCTTTGGAGGTGCTCTTGGAATTGATTCATTTGTAATATCAGATAATCAATGGGGCGTGGTACGATTGGTTTCTCTTCTATCCGTTATTTTTGCGCCGTTTTCATTGAGTGTATGGGCCTATAATTTGTTTAACTTTTTCACCGATACGAAGTCGGTTGTTAATGAAAATACCGAGTATTTTGGCGCACCTGAACATTCGGCTAGTAGTGGATTCTTGTCTCGCTTTCCGTTTCTCAGTGTTCTGTTTAGCCCGTTCGAGGTATTGAAGAAATTTTTTAATAATCTGATTGGTGATGCGGTTCTACCTATCACAGAAGCAGTAAAAGATGTATCTCATACCGTGGACGATACAGTGTTAACGGCGAAGAGTATAAGTAACACAGCTCGTGTTGCAATTGAAAAGAGTACAGATGCGATTGATAAGGTATCGGAATTGGTGGAGCAGGCATCGAAAGCGCAGACGATTCTTCCAGGTGTTTCGCTCTATTCATCGATTACCCCTGACGGCGTGAAGAAGGAGTTAGGTGGAACAGCCGCAATGGCGGGCGGCGCGATAGCAAGTGCGATAGCCGGCAATGTTATAGCAGAAACCCACTTAAACCCAATACACTATCTATTATTAGTTACAGTTGTAACGGTTATTCTTGGTGGAGTAATCGTTACCTATCATCGATCAAAAAATGTCCCAGAACAACGAGATGATGCCCCTCCCGAGCCAGGAATTCTTCGAAAGCCTGATCAAGCGGGCAACAAATAATGGGCCTTTTGCTCCAATTATTATTATTCGCTTTACAGCCACGTGGTGCGGACCATGCAAGCGAATCGATACTCAGGCACTTCTCAACCTGAGTGAACATATTAAATGGTATGTATGTGACTTGGACGAGAACGACTACACCCCTACGTATGCTGGTGTAAAGACCATTCCGTGCTTTTTGGCAATTGTGAATGGTGTTCCTCAGCCTATTTTCCAGAGTTCGGATACGATGAAGGTTGCGGAGTGGATTAAGGGCGGGTTTAAGGCCTGAAAGGCCTACTGTGTTTAAGGCCTTTTAGGCCTACTTAACTCGCAAACATCAGTCTCCCACGGCCTTCCTTGATCGTATAGACATTCCACCCTTCCGTAAATAATCGCATCTCCGCTTTGCGTTGCGCCAGTATCGCATTGGTATTAATATTTGCCAATTCGATATATAACGTCGGCCGGTCCGCCGTCGTAAAATTAACGGTTCCTTCAGGCTGTCGTGGAGCAGGGTACATCGTTCCATATTTTTCGCCTGTGGACCAGTTCATCGAGCCAATGTGCATGACATTACCCTTTTCATCTTTTGATAATGAATTCAATTGATTCCAAACCATCGGCGTATATAGCTCTTCTCGATCTTTACCTGCAATCACCAGTTTCAGGTCATAATAAAACTCGCCATAGGGTGTGGTATACGGTTGTGCTGCATTGGGGGCATGAGAATCGAAAAAATCATTATACCAGTGATCGAGTCGATTGATATCGATTGCATTTTGGGAACGAAAGAACCATACCATGCGTTCCGTGGGGTGCCGGCCGTCCAATTGCCGTGTAACGGCTGCTACGCCGCCTTTATCAAGAGGAATGAAATCCAGCTCTCCAAACGTAAAATAATTATCAAACTGACGACGAAATGGAATCTCGATCGGCTTAGAACGGAGTTCTTCTTGTACTTTTGATGGAACGTAGTGCTGCACAGTAGAGAGCAAAATGCGCGGCTTTGCCATCTGAAGAATTGACAACGGCGCAAACGTATAGGTCGATCCATTTGTAAATGTATAGTTCATAGAGGGCACATTCCATGGAGCCGGTTTAAACACGGTAGAATCGCTGCATACGACCAAATCTTCCAGTTTACGAAGGGTTCCTTTAATACGAAAGGTTTGCCAGGGTACCGCTGTTAGAGGGAATCCGCCATCACCAGGGCATTGCATGCCAGGAAGAGGTAAGATAATTCGGAGATGTCCAGGTGTAGCACGTATCTGTAGACCTCGTGCTGTTGTCAGCCCTGTTGTCGAATCCGTTGTCTCTAATGCACCTCCTTTCAATTGATCTAAAAAGCTCCTATTTAATGATCCTTCTGTCATTTGTTTGGCGAGTAGACTGTCGCCGCTCCATTCTTGAATCAAGAACTGATCTTGATAGAATTGTAGTTTTTCAAAGAGAAAATATCCTACATAGTTTACATATCCATATGACCGTCCACCGAGATCCGTAATCGAATACAACCCATTGGCGCGTTCAGGGGGTGACGGTTGTCCGTTGGGTTGTACAGGAAGATATGGAAGCCATGACGGTAAATCGATTTCAATGGCACATTCTGTCATAACATCGCCATAGGGATCAATTTCGACTTCAAAGCTGTTTCCAAATACGGCATCGGCCAAGGGGACCATGGTACGACGTTCTGCCAAATGATGAACGGAGGATTCATACCGTGCATCATAGGGAAAGATGCTATCTTTGGTGTCTTTTACGAAATAATTGTCTTTTACACCGCGCGCAACGAGCTCAAAAAGAGCCCCTTGCCCACTGGAGGCATGGATCGTTGCCATTCTACTGAATGGCACAGAAGGAACGGTTTATACTCTTACAATCTGGCAGTCAGCATGCGCACAAGTGAAAGAAAAACACCGGATAAGATGGAGAGACCGAGCGCCATAGCAATGTTAAAACGATAAATCAAAATGATAAACACCGCCAGACTGGAGAGAATGGAAATGATCAAGATTCCCATGGCCTCGCCTACTAGCTCGCTCTTACTGGCCTTGGTGGTGCTGATATTGGACAACAACATGCGATTCAGTGATGCCGTAAGCAGAGACGCAAGAACGATCACTGCAACCATTCCACGCCAATCCACCTGATAGGAAAATGCCGCCGTATACACGATGAACACATTGATAAATGAAACAACTGCAACCTCAAGAGTGACTTCCTCTGGTGTAAGATACATGATTCTACTTTGATTACCTAATAAAATTTGATACACATTTTACCATTTAGAAAGGGTACCATGACCAATCTGGTGATTGTCGAATCGCCGGCCAAGTGTCAAAAAATCCAAGGATTTCTAGGTGCTGACTGGCGCGTCATGGCAAGTATGGGTCACATTCGAGCCTTACAACAGGACCTGGACGCGATCGGTATCGAACGCGATTTTGAGGCAAAATACGAATGGATCAAGGAAAAATCCAAGACCATTAAGCAACTCAAAGAGGCCGCACAACAGGCTACGACCATCTATTTAGCCGCCGATGCAGATCGTGAAGGCGAGAACATTGCCTATTCTGTATGTCTCTTGCTCAAACTGAATCCTGCAACCGCCAAACGAATTACGTTCACGGAAATCACTGAAAAGGCCATTCAGCATGCCGTTCAACACCCGCACACGATTGACATGAATCAAGTCCATGCTCAGCAAGCACGCGCAATGCTGGATATGATGATTGGATTCACGGTCAGTCCGCTCCTATGGAAATATGTCGCCCCCTCTCTTTCCGCAGGACGATGTCAAACCCCTGCCTTGCGTCTGGTCATTGAACGAGAAGACGCAATTCAATCCTTTCAGGCATCGTCCAGTTGGCAGCTTCATGCAACCTTTCAACACCAGGGGCTATCGTTTCCTGCCACGCTTACCGATGAATTGGACGACGAGGACTCGGCCATCAATTACATGGAAAACATTCATCAAACCACGAATGCAACCGTTCAAAAGAAAGAAATCAAACCGTGGTCAGAATCGGCTCCGCCGCCTCTTATGACGAGTACACTCCAACAACAGGCCAGCGCCCTCTTTGGAATGAATCCTAAAAATACAATGAAGATTGCGCAGCGATTGTATGAAGCGGGTCACATTACCTATATGCGAACGGACAAAGCGGTATTATCCGATGAAGCCAAACAATCTGCCAAGGAATGGGTTACTTCACACTATGGAGACGCGTTCGTAGGAGAAGACAGGGTTTCAAAGAAGGTAAAAAAAGAGGGGGCGCAAGAAGCCCACGAGGCCATTCGTCCAACGCATATCGAAATAGAGCACGTTTCAGAAGATGCATTTGAGCAGAAAGTATACCGATTGATCTGGCAACGGACGATACAATCGGTCATGGCAGCAGCAAAGGGCGAATCATGTCATATCACCGTTCAGATCGACGGAGACGACGATTTTACATGGCTGGCTCGATGGAAACGTACTACGTTTGACGGGTGGAAACGCGTCGGCCAGGTGGCCAATATCGAGGACGAAGAGGAATCTCAAGAAGAGGCTGCAAATTGGGAGAAGGCTTCCTTATTAAAAGAAGGGGATACTGTTGAATGGGCTACTATAAGGGCAGAGCCAAAGGAGTCGAAAGCAAAAGGACGGTATACGGAGGCGACGTTGATCCGAGAATTGGAAACCTACGGCATCGGTCGACCGTCAACGTTTGCTTCTCTCCTTTCGGTTATTCAAGAAAAACACTACGTTGAGATCGTCAATCTTCCGGCGAAAGAGGTACGAGTAACCGAATATACACTTCCACCAAAGAGTTGGCCTCCTTCGAAGATAGAGCGTGTCAAAAAGACAGGAGCAGAAAAGCAGAAATTGGTTCCGACCGATCTAGGACGATCGGTTTGGAATTGGTTACGAGGACAATTGGAGGATCTCTTTGCCCATGGATTTACGGCACAGATGGAACAGCGTCTGGATCAGATTGCTCATCCGACCGATCGATCGATCTCTTGGAAATTGCTTCTTCGTGAAATCTGGAATTCATACCATGAGCGATACCAAACCTTGATGAGCGGTCCAGGATCGAAATCGAGTGATCGATCCAATCCAAAGATCCGGACATTCTCCAACGGGATCAAAGCCGTTCAGTCCAAGAAGGGCCCGATCTTATTAATTGAAGGAGTGACAAAGGAACAGACACAATTCCTGGGTTGGCCTAAGGGTGTAGCATTTGATGAAATAACAGAAGAGCAAGTGATCGAATTTCAGAAACTTCCGTCCGGATCGATCTTGGGATCATGGAATGGAGATCCGATCGAAAAGCGATCTGGGAAATTCGGAACATATCTTCAAGCGGGATCGATCACCATTCCGTTTCAGGAGGGGGAGGAGATCGAACAAACGATGTCGCGACTCGAGGAGAAAAAGAAAGGCGGTGCCGGAGTGATCCAAACTTTCAAGGAATTTGTAATCCGGACGGGCCCGTATGGCCCATACATCATGAAACCCGCCCTCAAAAAACCCCAATTTGTCTCCTTACCAAAGGGGATCGATCCTTCAAGTTTAAAGGAGAAGGAAGTAGAAGCCCTCTATCGACTCGGATTGGAAGAGAAAAAACGGTATAAAAAAGATGCAGATAAAAAGAAGTAATAGGTTGAACCCTATATGTGTACATATGATACAGGGAAAATAGAATCACCATATATCAATAATTAAAATAGAAATACTAAGAAATGGTAGAAGAAAAAGGCGTGATGATGATTAACGGAAGCGATCCCACAGGGAATGATACGCCACCGCGTTCACGATCGGTTTCTCCTACGAGATCCACAACAGGTGTGTCAGAAGTTCGTAAAGAGAAGCGTTTTTTAAACGGTTGGTCCAAACAACAAGAGATATTGATGGCAGATTGGAGCGATTTGGCGATGAGTTACCGATGGTTACATGATAAATCGGAAAAGCATTTTCATATTCGAAATCTTCGCATTAACTTACCTGTAATTATGTTGACGACTCTAGGAGGAACCGCAAACTTTGGAATTCAATCCTTATTCACGGACAACACATCGAAACAATATGCCAGTTTTGTGATTGGTGGAATTTCGTTATTGGCTGGATTAATGACAACGATGGGAAATTATTTACGGTATGCGCAATTGGAAGAATCACATCGTGTGGCATCGATCGCATGGGGTAAATTTCAACGCCTAATCGCAGTAGAATTGGCGATGAAACCAGATGATCGAATGGACTCGATGGATTTTTTAAAGATTTGTCGCGCGGATCTCGATCGACTGATCGAACAGTCGCCGCCGATTCCAGAGACGTCCATTGAGATGTTTAAAGAAGAATTTGGTTCCATTTCGGATCTGAAGAAACCAGACATCTGTGGCGAATTAGAGCATACAAGGATCTTTGAGAGTTCCGAGTCTCGCTTAAAACAGGTCCTTGGAGATGCCGCACTGATGTTACGTCATAAAAGGAACGCATTGAATGAGTTATTGTCTCCACAGATTCAAGAGACGATCAAGAAACAAGTTGATGCACGTTTACAAGAAGCACTAGAAGAACGCAAAAAAAGCATAGAAGAAGAAATCGCACAACAGAAACAGGGCATGCAACAAAAAGAAGAGGAGTTTCAACGATTAATGGAGGAAAGACAGAAAAAGATTCATCAAGAGATTGATTCTGAAATTGAAACACACAAGAAGAAACGACCCGACATTCCTTCCACGTTTCACTCTAAGTTTGAAAGCCGGCTTCAGCTCACACATCCGCGAGGAATCCAGCCCCCCGATCGAAGACGTCGATCTGAAACAGCACCACTCGCCCCTCAAAATATAGTAATTATTCCATCATCAGAACCACAGGATAAGGATACGCTTCATATTTCCATTGACTCATAAAAATTGAAGAATTGATTGAGCCGTAATTAAATGTACCATGCGTATCGATAAGGATTCCATTCTAAAACTATTTTATGACAACCGTACGCTCAAGTCTCTTTGGCTAAAGACACGACTGCGCCACGTTCACGTCGCAATGGTATTGAAACGTGGAAAAATGATAGAGATGGCGACGAATGCGATTGGATCTCGTTCACGCGGGTGCGGATATGACCACCGTTCGATCCATGCCGAGCGTGCCGTGTTGAAGAAAATTGGAGATCATACGAAATTGATGGGTGCCATTCTGATCGTCTTTCGCATTTCGCGAGGTACAAATGAGCTGGTTTCATCGGCTCCATGTGAGCATTGTCGTCCGCACATGGAGAAGTGTGTAAAAGAGTATGGCCTTCGGCGAGTGTATCATTCATGACCCGAACCGCAATATCCCAATCATTACAAGAAAAAGATTATTTTTACATAATAGGGGAATGATTTCGGAACGGTTAAAAACATCGTTTACGACATCGTATCTTGTTTTAATGGGATACACATGTATTACCTTAATTGAGGCTCTTCGCACAAATAATTTGAATAGTCGACATGTAATGAACATTGAAACAACAGTATCGATTGTTGCAGGAATCGTCTATTCTATGTTTTTAGATATGATAAATAAAAATCCGAATATTGACCTGCATGACATTACGAAACTCCGTTATATTGATTGGGCGATTACCACGCCCCTTATTTTACTCGTTGTCCTGCTATTTTATTCAAAAGACACTGTCGCACCTTCCTATCAGACGTATTTTACAATTGTATTACTGAATTGGGGAATGTTACTATTCGGATATCTCGGTGAAACCAATACGATACGTCCGATGCACGGTCTAATCATCGGATTTATATTTTTTGCATTACTGATTTACATGTTATTAAACTGCTGTATTCCAAATAATGCAAGTCATGTTGTCATTTACTTCTTTATCATCATATGGTCGTGTTACGGACTTGCCTATTTAATGGACGAAGAAACAAAGAATTTAACATATAATATATTAGACGTTATTTCAAAGGCCGTATTTGGAATCGTATTGTATTTTTATTATGGTAAAGTGCTTCGATTCTAAACATTGCTCATCGTACCATTTACAGAGTAGGGATTCACCGTTTTCCAAAAATCCCACCATCGAGATCCGTCATAACGATGTTCCATATGAAGAATGCGCCCCAGTTGAATCGATGGCCCTTTTTTATAGACGCATGTAGGTGAAAACCGCATCATACGCTGAATCAATCGAATCATCTTGTCATCGTGTATGGACCTGTTTTTCGTATGTTCTAGCAAAGAAAGAAGGTCGTATGATGATCGATCATATGATGTCACAGGAGAAACCCAGTTCCATAATAAGGGCTCGGTCTTTTTCATTTCATGAAACAATGGGGAGACCACTTGTACATCAAATACCATGAAGCAATGATATTTGCATTCATTGTATTGTTTGCCATATTCTATGGTAGCATCTTGGAGCCACGAACCAATGGCGCGAGAACGTTTCCAAAAAGCGCGTGTGGTGGTGAGACTTTTCCAACAACTATAGCCTGGATCGGCGGCAACCCATGAAGTGATTCGTTCGCACTCTAACAAGGATAAGAATGAGCCCATATAGCACGAATTGAATATCATGACGGGAAAGGTCAGATGATGCTTTTCGAAGAGAGCGATGACATCACACCATTTGAAGAATGCGCTTGAGTCGCGAACCCATCTACCAATATTGACGGCCCCGCCGTGACCTGAATAGATGAACCCATCAAATGGAGAGGTATGGAGAGTGAGAAGATGGCGCAGACAGGAGCGTAACATACCGTCCCATGTTTCGGCATGAGAGGAAAAGAGGGGTCCTTCTAATACACCGTCTTGCCATTTCCAAATTCCATTACGAGGAGAATGAATGGTCGGGTGAAATGCAATATAATAAAATGTATGACGGCGGTCATGGATCGTCCATTTATATTGACGAATCTCTTTAAAGAATTCGTCTGATTCTTCCTGCCTACTCGCAATGAATAAACAAAAATATGTTAAACGGGACATTTCCTTTAGTAAGAGGAAAGAAATATTGTGTAGTAGATAGCATGTCGTTCTCTACGTATATTACGACATGGGACAGCGATCCGTATGCACAGGCTCAAGATATGGTGCAAAAGGGCGTGATTGCACCAGGAACAAAAGTCATATTGGCGTTTGCCAGCTTTAATTTCTCAGGGACGACCTATGTTCCCGGTTTGGGCAATATGACAATCGAACAAGTCCAAACGTTGACATCATATCTTCATGCGAATCAGGCCAAGATCGCGTTATCCATTGGTGGCGCGACCTATCCGTTTTATGGATCCGATTTGTATGCTCGTCCAGGTGATTTGGCTTCCAATATTAATGCCGTTCTAACATTGTGTGGATTCGATTCCGTGGATTTCGATATCGAAGACAGTTCCGCGTATGTTCCGAGCGATTTTTCGACCCAGGCGGCATCACTCATTAATACACTCAAAAGTCTGAATTCGAGTCTGGATATTACGTTAACAACCGCAGCACAAGCATGGGCTGCCACGAATTATCAACAGACCCTATTGAATCTGACCATTGGTAATCTGAAGGCATGGCAGCCGATGGAATATGATTTATGGGTGGATCCTTCGTCAACCTATTTCAACCAAATTCAATATGACATCAATTACTATATAACACAATGGAGTGTGGCGCCTAATAAAATCATCTTGGGACTCATGCCTGGAACCGACGATACAGGCAAAGTCTTATCGTTACAAGATGCCCTCAATCTGACAACGTTTGCTACACAAAAGGGTCTACAAGGTGTCATGACATGGGACGCAAACATCGATAGTAAAGGGTGTGATGGAAATGCACCCTATGCCTATTGTATGGGAATCGAACAACAACTTCGTGTGAAGAGTACGTGGTGTGTGTTATGCTAAAGACTGAATACATGATATATATATGAACATATTGGTTCTTTCTACCTTGCCTCACTTTTACAGTATTGTACCACTGTTACCCTATTATGGCACATGCATGTTTGGATATATCAATGTAATTATATTATCAACGATGTGTTCAATATTCTATCATCTATATCACGAGTCTCGATCGATCATCAATACAATCGATCATGTGATGGCGTTCATTTGGTTCGGATATGATCTTGGATATCAAGATATAAGAATTCTAAGTGCAAATGCAGTGTCATTTTTGATCCATACATATATTCCAAATGATCATCGGTATACACGGTGGCATAGTGTATGGCATGGATTCAATGCTGTGAAATGTTATTATGTGGCAACGATCATACAAAAGATGATTCAAAACAATTACATGGTTTGAATCAAAGAAGGAAACGGTCGAGACTGGGTTCGAACCAGCGACCTTTGCTTTAACAGAGCAATGCAAACTACCAACTGTGCTACTCAACCTTATCCTCCCAATCGTTCCGTAGAAACTTTATCCAAATTCCAAACGCACTAAATCACCGCTACCGCTGCGATTAACTGATCATGTCGACACAGCGGACATTTAATACGTTTTAAGACGTGAGGTTTGATCTGAAGTACGCAATGTTTGTGGAAAATATGCCCGCACTCCAGTTTTCCCCAGACGGAAGAAATTGCGGCATGATCGTCGTCGTGACAGATGGCGCACATGTCATAATAGGTAATTTTAGAAATCTCACATGCATCACAACATTCTTTTCCTTTCTCAACAAGTTCATGCAAACAATGGTGACAATAATATAAATGTTTCACATCATACCGATCCAACTTTCGAAGGAGTTCATGAACAATAAAACATGGATCTTTACCTTCAAGATCCGTCTCATAGGTAGCAAGAGAATGTGCGGTTTCACACAATTCAATGGTATAGCTAAATCCTGTAATAAGAAATTCGCTATCTTGTTCATCGTCGTGATTTAATATGGTAGATGCAATCATTCGACCATAATGATTGATCTGTGCCGAAAATCGCAATTCGACTGGGAGTCGTTCCATATCATTTGTAAGCTCTTTCACACGTTTTTGAAGGAAGAAGATTACCTTTTCCAAACGTGAAAGGTGCAGTAGTTCGCCGGTTTCAATCCGATGATACATCTGGTATGCTTTGAGAAAGGAGTTCTTGCAATCCATCCATAAAATTTATTTTAATGTCCCAACCAAGCGCCTTTAGTTTTTCATTGCTAATGTAATAGCGTTGATCATTAAAAGGGCGATCCTCGATGTATTGAATCCATTTGTCATAATCTTCAGTATGATAGATCATTCGAATAAGGAGTTTCGCAAGATCCAGAATGGAACACTCATCTTGAGTACCGATATTGTAGATTTCTCCTAGCTGCCCTTTCTCTAAAATAATCGCAAAGGCTTCTGCCGTATCACGTGCGTGAAGAAATCCGCGAACAGCAGAGCCATCGCCCTGTATGGTAACAGGTAAACCCTTCTTCAATTGTTGAATGAACCGCGGAATGACCTTCTCGGGATACTGGTTGGGACCATAGACATTGTTTCCGCGTGTAATGATGATGGGCATCTTGTAGCTGTGTGAATAGGCCTGGACAATCAGCTCGGCACCTGCCTTGGTGGCGGCATAGGGATTGGTAGGGCACAAAATGGATTTTTCGGTTTTATGAAGTTCTTCGGTAGTATTCATGGATTCTCCATACACCTCATCCGTGGATACATGAATAAATCTCTGAATTCCGCCATAGATTCGACAGCACTCGATCAGAATATGGGTACCAAGAATATTATCATAGGTAAATTCTAAGGAATCATTAAAGGACCGTTGGACGTGGGACTGGGCTGCAAAATGAATGACGTGAGTGGGGTTGTATTGTTGAAGGATATTCTCTACAAATGGTCGATCGCGCAAGTTTCCCTGTCGAAAGATATAACGCGGATCGTTTCGTATGGAAGGTAATATGTTGAATTCGTCCGCACAATAATACATGGCGTCAATATTAATCAAACGGTCGGTGTGTCCAAGTGGAAAGTAATGATTAATAAAATTACTTCCGATAAATCCACAGCCACCGGTTACTAATAAGGTTATCATCTTTTGATATTTTTGAGAGAAGGTTTTAAGTGTGGAAAAGGAGGTTAAAAAATAAATACCTAATCTACTAGATTCCGATGGAGAGGATCTGTCCGAAATGTGCGGCGGACCCGACGTGTCATTCGTTTAAAAAAATATCAGAGAAGGGTGGTATTGTAACATTCTATTCCCACCCTGCTAAGGCAAAATTATATGATGATTTTGATGGAATCACATCTCATGTGGAAAACATGATGGCAACGATTGGAAACAAGCCGTGGATCTGTATTGTGGACGGTGAAGGATTTGATTTTAAACATGCAGCGGAGATTAAACTTGGAAGTGCATTGTTTACCATTTTGTTATCAAAATATGCACCTACACTTCAACAGCTGAAACTTATCAATCCGACATGGCATATTCAAGGCTTGATCAAGCTGGCATCGCTGGCATCAAAACCAGAGACATTTGCGAAAGTAGTTATATTGGACGATCGAAAGTATAGTGTATTAGAATTTATATAAAAAATTGATCCGAAATTTATGGTAATCGTAAGATATGCCATGCAGAAGAAGATCGAGAATTTCTTTACTGTAAAAATAGCTCATAGTCAAACCATTAAAAAATGTTTTATCTATGATCCGTCCATTCCATGCGCTTCGTTCGAGTATGAGCCAAAGGAAACAGACAGGTTTCTTTCAACAGAATCAGGAATCAAGTTATATTATCGCCCTGATCCGAACGCCTCTCCGCCAATATCGTTTCCTATTCTACATGCATGCGAGGCACCGCTCTTGATTTCCAATCTACAAAAAGCGATTCGAAGATGTGATGCACCCGTTGCTATTCAATCCGCTTTGGCATTGGCACAGCAGCATATGACCAAACTTCTTAGGCGTCTTCCCATTATTTATGTGGAAGATGTGACAATGATGGATTCATTTCCAATCGCAGTCTGGTGGATGATGGCGGAAAAGGAGTATACGCTCGATCATGTGGATATAGACCATTTGTTGAATATGGTATGGTGTTTGGCTATACATGAGGATTATGAGGAGACGGATCGTGTATCGGAAAAAGAGAAAGCTTATACACATGAAGAACTACAATCTCTCCCACATTCTACTATCATGCTATCGTTACATTATCGATCACTATATGGAGGAATGAAAGGAGATATGAGAATGTTGGTGAATGCGATCGAAATCTTTCAGAAGAAACTATTAATTGACTTGACAACCTATCGTCTTGTGGATCCGAACATGATACCGTGTGCGATAGAAATTTTAATGGAGTCGATCGATTTTCACCCGTTTCCACAGTTATTGACGATGCTTCAAAAGAAAACAAACTTGAAAAAAGAAGCGATCAAAGAGTGTATCTGGTATGCGGAGTCGGGATTAAATATACGAAAACCGCTTACCTTGCATGCATCAAAGCAGTGCCAAGAAAGATGGGAATGGAGGGTAATTTCCAAGTTTCTGGACGAGGCGCGCCATCAGCTGGTTTCCTAAATACATGATTCACATGATCGGAAGAGTCCAGGGATAAATTGGCAACGACGGATACAGCGGATCTCTTTTTTACTGAGTTTCTTCTTTGAGGTTCTACGTCGTCCTTTCTCTTCTATCGTTACCTCTTTGTATCCTTTGGAACCATGAATGGTCACGCGCTGAGTCTTGGTACGACGCTGCCCTTTTCGGAGATCGGAATGGACTTGAGTGGATTCATAATTGAATACGTCAGGCTTCATTCTACTACAGCAACTTAAAGATTGTACTAGATAAATAATTGTGGAGAGGATTTGAGTCAGAGGTTGGAGGTTAACCAAGTGTAAGAAGACTTTTCACATAAACAGCGAGTTTGTCCGAGTGGCTAAGGAGGCCGGCTTAAGATCGGCTGCTAACAAGCGCGTGGGTTCGATCCCCACAGCTCGCATACCTTTTTTGAATATCTTAAAGATCGTTAAAAAAGATTACAATAAAAAGATTATAACGGTCGTATCACAGGCGATTCCAATCGAATCGCAGGAGGATCAGTAGTGATGGGAAGAGACGCCACATATTTATCGACAATAATTGGCAAGTTGAATGCAAGTAAATGATGAGCTGCGTGAAAATAATTGTATTCATAGGTGACCGCTACAAAAAAACATGCGAGATCGGCGGCGACCATGGTAATACCAAGATAAAGGTATGGATTTTTCAAATGAACTGAGTTCATCTTTCGGTAATGAACGCCAGTGATAATGAGTGTCAAAAACGCGGTAACGGGTAAGACGATGACTGCACCTAATGCACTATACACCATGGACAACAGAATGGTTTGAATTAAGAATAGTTCGGTTCGAAGTTCATAGTGATTGGATAGCATTAGATAAATAGAAAATAAGTAGATGGATAAATACGAATAGAGTCCATCTAGAAAATCGAAAAGACCGTTATCGTGCATGACATATAAATTGGACCATGTTAAGTGATGAAGGAAGGAAAAAAGGGAGTTAAAGAGGATTTGAAGAGAGTAGAAATATTTGCGATGATACTGATAATAGACGATACATGGCACGGACGCTAGATTAGATAGTACTACAAAGTATTCGCTCATTGAGATAGTACCTCAAATTGGTCTTTAGGTAAATCGGCATCAAACGCGCAGATCTAGCTCCATAAAGGAGCTTAAAGATCCCTACCGATGATAGGTTGTGGAGAAATTCATCAAGGCAATTTCGGATAGTGGTTTATTTCGGTTCCCTACTAAGGAATTGAGCTCTGCTCGCGCTGGTTCGAATCCAGCAATTGTCGTTCGATGAAATTCTTAACACCACATGTCTCTATAGTTTCAGTGGTAAAACAGCTGTCTTGTAAACAGCCGTCACGAGTTCGATTCTCGTTGGGGACACCACTCCTCTGTCGTCTAGCCCGGCCCAGGATCGCTGACTTTCAATTAGTTGACGTGGGTTCAAATCCCACCAGGGGAACTTTTTATATCTTGATATAGACTTAAAAAGTTCATAATATATTATAATATGGGGTATATTTACAAAATTACAAACACAATAAATAAAAAAGCATATATTGGTGTTACTGTACAGACAAATCCAAATGAAAGATGGTCTCATCACAAATCAAGCTTTAGACAAGGGAACGGATGTCCGTTATTACAAAAAGCAGTTAAAAAATACGGAGAAGATGCATTCACATTTGAAGTATTAATTATATGTTTTGATAAAGATACATTCAAGTTTGAACCAGAGTATATTAAGAAATATAATACAATAATGCCAAATGGGTATAATATATTAGAAGGAGGAAAAATGAAAATGTCATTTTTAGGAAAAAAACATTCTGATGATACAAAAAAAATAATTAGTCAAAAATCAAAAGAATATAATTCAAGACCAGAAGCAAAAGAGAAGGCTAGACAAACTATGAATAATTTTCATAAAACACATAATATAGGTGATATATTACGAAAATCTGAAAAATGGAAAAAAGCGGTAGAAGAAGGAAGAATTGGAAAAGGTCATATAATAACAGAAGAATGTAAACAGAAGATTAGCAATGCATTAAAAAAAAGACATAAAGAAATGTCTAATAAACCATCAGATAGTACACAGATTAATAAAAAGAAAGAAACAATAAAGAAGATTAGTGAAACATCAAGAAAAGTAAATGGACGAAAAGTATCTCAGTATACAAAAGATGGTGTATTTATCTCATCTTTTGAATCAATCGTAGAAGCAGGTGAGAAAAATGGAATACATCGTAAAAATATACAAGCATGTTTAACGGGTCCTAATAAAACAGCAGGTGGATTTATTTGGAAATATAATGAGCTTAAAGAACCAGTTATGTTAGCACAGCAGAACCAGCTGGGTTCTACATAGATCATTACCATATTTGGACAAAATGTTTCTCATTTAATGAAACAATATTGAGTTCAAAATGTGTATCATCTATAAAAGCGATGTAGCTCAGTTGGAAGAGCGCCGCGCTCATAACGCGGAGGCCCATCGATCGAAACGATGCGTCGCTAGCACGAACCCGTAGAACGGGCTCTTGCGAGCATAAAGAAAATCACAGCGTTCCAACTAGATATGAGTTGTGGCTGCGGAAGAAGGGGACCCGCCTCGCCCGCACAGCTTATTCCACAGGAGCAGTTACTGGCTCCAACAGAATGGGGACCGATCCTGTGGAGATATTTGCATTGTATTGCAGAGAAAATAGGCACATCAGGAAACAAAGTGATCGATACAGACCAAGCTAATTATACAGAAACGCTTCTTACGATGCTTCCGCAGATTCTTCCGTGCACGGAATGTCAGGCACATGCCGCGGCGTATCTTGCAGGAAACCCCCTACCAACATTAAAAGGCCTCTATGGTTCAGATCTTCAAGCGATGACACGGTCATGGCTGTTTGCGTTTCATAATGCGGTTCGAGCGTCCAAACAACAGCCTATTATGATTTCTAGTATAGAAGAGTGTCAGGCGACCTATGTAGGGTGCGCCATACCCAAATGCTCGTACACGGCGTTTATACAAAGTGTAGCAGCAGCGGTTCGTCAAGGGTGGGTTCGAATTGAACATTGGCGAAAATGGTATAGTAATTCAGAAAAAATCCGTCTGATTACGGGAAACATCATTGTGTAGAAATGTTCCATGTCGAATTGATGTATTGATCAATCTGGACAGCCGCGGCTTGTGATCCAGTATGGGCATTCAAGGTATGAATGCCGCCATAAATACGAGACATACCTGCTTGGTCTGCCATATCGTCCCATGTAGAAAAGGATAGTACGATAGATGTAGAAGGCACCGTTCCAGGTTGAACGGCCGATGTTCCAGCTTGCAAGGTAAAATCGCCATAGGACGCAGTCTCGTTTGTAGAAATGCAGGTCGAATAGAGTGGTTCCAGATCATAGGTGATTGTATTCTTGGTAATGTTCGAGCCAAACCATTTGTTCATGGTAAGGGCAAACAGCTTGGTAAAGTTACTGTGTCCAGAAGGGAAGTCAGGGAACGGCGGTGTGACGAAGGTTGATGTTTGGTAGGGAATCCATTGTGCACCGTCTATCGTTCCGTTCCAAGAGGCAATTTGCTGACCGGTATAACGACGACGAATCTCCTGAATGGGACGATCCTGCATATAGAAGCCTTTGAGTCTCCATGTGACACGTCCACCCTCAAACAAATGAATGGCGAGATCTAACAGGGAATACATGAGTTTCTGCGGAGTAATCATCGTACTGCGCATATACTCTTTCCAGAGCCATACTGCCATAAGAGGAGGGGGCATGGTGCCAGGCGCGGAACCAGCCCAGAATTCGGCAATGATTTTCTCTTGGTCGGTTAAATTCTGAGAGATGTTCAAGACAGCATCAATTTCGGCATCGCGTGCAGCGTCGGTAATAGGAACAACAGACGATTGAATCGATGCCTCATCGGCCTCCGATAAGCATGTCGATGTCACATTATCCCATTGGTAGGTTGCATACTTTTGCATAGTACCATTCACCGTAAGACGTGTCCACTGTTGAGGCTGAGGAAAGCCGGCAATATTGTTCACGGTAACGCCATCGACTACAATCGTTTTGTTCCAGTTGGCCGAGCCAGTTGGTTGATTGACAGATGCTGCTACGGAGCCATCATTCAGGCGATTGGCATACCAGGAACCCCATGCGGCCGTCCAGTTGGACCATTGGCCGCCCGTTTGGACACGAGCGATCGTGGAAGCAGGGCAATTATAAATCGAGCGAGTCGCATAAATCTGCGATGTTAGATAATCCGCAACACAGGTAAGCCAGACAATCGAATCATTATCGGATAAGGGAGTTACTGATTTGGAATTCGTCCAATCCCAATTATCATGTACACCTGCTACGTTTGTATCCGAGCGAACCCAATTCCATGCCTGTACAATGGACGCTGCAAATAGGTACATCATACGAGATCCCTTTGTCGGTCCAAGATTGGAGGAAGAAATATATTGTAGTACATTGTCGACCGTCATGGTCATAATATACTGAAGAGAGGGTGTAATATCAACACTAGGATAACTGCCAGATAGGATAGCGGACAGGCTATCAGGAGGAGCCAAGAAGTAGGGAGATGTAATTTCTGGTCCTTGTCCACCTGCATTCTTTGCACAAATCGTAAAGGTATAGGGCTGCCACTCGTCTAAATCAGTAAAGCGGTATGTGGTATTGCTGGTGGTAATAGATGCCTGCGCCACTCCATTGAGATAGGGTGTAACCACATAACTAAACGGTCCATCGCCCGTTGTCGGCGCATTCCACGAAACAATAATGGATCCAACCGTATAGGTGATTCCAGACACAGCGCCAGGTAGTGCAGGAATATAGGGCGGAGTTTGTAGGGAAGTGATTAATGGTCCACAGGGGCAGCCTGGACTAATTCCAATGGAGTTAGGATAACGCGTATACTGCGTCATGCTACCCATCATCACTTCGTGTATAATCGAACTGTCCTTGATTCCAACAGGTGGACGCGATCCCCAGCCAAAATTGTTAGGTGCCGTACCGAACTGGGACATAAAGCCACCTGCAATGGTTTGTTGTGCCATTCGCATGGTAAGATAAGAAGAGTCATAGATTCGAGACATTCTATTAGCGTGCGATAAAAATAATGAACGGTTTTTAATTAGGAAAGGAAATGTTTTCTACAGACGGGGCGATAGGATTCTGCCGCACCAATCACTACGGTTTCTTTACAATCAGCAGCGACGTACTGCGAATACATGCCGACGGTTCCATCTTGGCACACGGCACAGAACGCAGTTAAGCGCTCGACTTCTTCGGCATGGGGAATTAAATGCAGCATATCGCCAAAGGGCTTGCGATCCGATGTTCCGTCCAATCCTGAAATCACGATGTGAATGGGTAATTCATCGGCCCATGCTGTAATTTTCTCGTATAAATCTTCAAAGAATTGACCCTCATCGATGGCCAGTACCTGGTAGACACCTGAACGAACCATCCGTTCAAGCGATGCCAGACGTTCCACACATACTGCTTTTTCAAACTCTTTATCGTGGGAGGCAATGCGATCTTTTCCATATCGTGTATCGGCTACATAGTTGGCAACGAGGACCTTATAGCCAATGGATTGGTATCGTCGAACGCGGCGAAGAAGTTCAGTTGTTTTTTGGGCAAACATGCAGCCGATAATCAGCGAAAGATGACCCATAGTGTCTCGTCAGCTTTTTAAGATCGCCAATGATCCGCATCAATTTTTAGAGCGGGTGGGATAGGTATGATGAACATAACATCGCGCCGTCCATCGTGGATATGTAACTTCTTTGGATAAACGGAAACCGTGTTTTTCATACCATTTACATAGCACAGGATCGTCGGCGGGGTTCAAGTATAAGGTAGGACACACGGATAACACATGTTTCAATAAGATCGAACCCCAGCCGTGACCCTGTTGTGTCGGTTCAATACAAATGTATTCAAGTTTAGAATTGCATACGAGGGCCATACCAATCATGACCCCTTCGAGCCATAATCCGAAAGAATGGTCTCGGGTTCGTTCTGGCCAGGCTTCTTTAAAATAGCGGTCTTCAGAATGTTTAAAGTTACGTTGAAAAAGCTGTTTTGTGACATAATGATCCGTATCGTTCAGGATTCGGAGCATGATCTGATGGTAGGGGAGAAGTTGAAATTATATATTATGGATCGGTAATAGGGGCATGAACAAAACAAATACATGGACGATTGAAAGCATACCTGCATTTTGTATTACATTGGAACGCCGTGCAGATCGATGGAGACGATTTCAAGATCAGTCCGGAATTCAGGAGATTCCTGTCAAACGCTTTTTGGGGGTGGACGGAAAGACGATTGACTTGAATACGGACGATCGTATTACGACATTAACAAAACGAAACATCAAGACCAAATCACGCCGATCACATGAAGAGCTAGACAGTGTTGGTGGTGTAGGGTGTGCTCTGTCTCATATTGCGGTATGGCAATGGATGGTGGATCATGGACAAGAGATGTGCCTGGTGTTTGAAGACGACGCGGTAATCCCGCCTAATTTCAAGGACAAGGCTAATCAATCTATTCAGAAATCGCGGATACTACGAAATCCAAAACAATGGGACATTTGGCTTCTAGGAGGAATATGGGACGATATGTCACGTATTCCAGAGGAACCAATGGAATCGAACTTGATTCGAATTGAGGCGTTTGTATTATTTCATGCATATGTACTGACATTATCAGCGGCAAAACAATTATTGAAGAATGCGTATCCGATTCATTGTCACATTGATATGTGGGTATCCATTCATGCGCATTTGACGGATATGCGCCTTGTAGGAACGACGGATGTAGTTCTTCATCAACAACAAAAAACAAAATCGGATATTCAAATCGAAGACGAATGTGCGATTTGTAATGTTCCTGCGGGGTTTGAAAAGACAAATAAGATTGTCTCGAACATGGAATGGAGAGTCGCACAAGCCAGTGAGGTGATCTGTGTGGCGCTCATTGCGTATATGGTATATCAGCATGTTAAACGTTAAAATGTCTGTTGCAATGCCTTCCAAGAAACAGGAAAGGCAGCTTCCAGAGATCGATTAAGGGCAGAAGCATAGTCACGAATTTCTTTTTGGGCATCGGGTCCCAATCGAAGATGACAGAGACGAGCATAGGCCGCCAAGGAGCCAGTCTCAATAAACTCGGTGTACATACTTTGGGGAAGAACGGAACGTGCCACTTCGGGCGCAACACCGCGCGCCAGCAATGTCTGATAAGTGGCCATGGCAGAATCGGTCTGTTGTTTCAACACGGCATATACTTCCTCTGATTCCTGAACGGGTGTAGACTTGGAACCCTGTTTCACACGCGGATCACGCTCTCGGATCTCGTCCGCATTGGGAACCCAACATTCGGGCGGAGTATCAACGTAACGGCGGCTCACCTCATTACGAGCAAAGCCAATCTGATGGCGAAACCATTCGCGTGCCACAAAAATAGGCATCTTCAAACGAAATCGCACCTGCGGATGAAAAAATGGGCTCACATGATCGTGTTTTGCCAAGTAATTGATGAGTTTTTTGTCGGCTTCCGTCAACTCATGAGATACTTTATCAAAGGATACACGCGCGGCATTGACAACCGTTAAATCATCGCCGAAGGTCTCGAGTAGTTCAACAAATCCAGTACCATCGTTCATGGAGACCTTATTTCCTGCCGACATTCTAATCATAATTCGATGCGAGTCTTTAGATTTGTAAGGCTGCAAAATCTTTTTAGGAGCGAAATATAATACCGTGTCGTTGTGTTACATAATCTTTTAGAAGAACAAATACACCGTGACCAGATGTAAATCCGAGATGATTGAGCCATCGTGGACCATAACCGAGTGTTTCTCTTATTTTTCTAGAAACAGATTGTTGTTCACCATCGTGATTGTAGGATGCTTTATTACCTGATATGATAATATTGGGTAATTCATGAAATGTCCGCTGTTTATCTAGGAATCTAAACGGACAAACCGGTTGGAGATTCTTGAGAGCCTTTTTCACTTTTGGATGCGATGCGTCTGCCATTGGTGCAATGGATCAATTGCATAAACGAATTTCAATTTTATTTTGTAACAATGTAAAGCATAATAGATATCTTTTACATAATGACGCGACCAAAACCAAAACTAGTTCCGACAGTACACGTAAAGCCAAAAGAGGAACCGATAAAGCCAGAAGTAGCGCCATATCCCTATTTACCACGAGGTTCTCCTAAAAATAAAGAAATCAACTCTACCACGGAGCCGATCAGAAAAGGTTATTTTACGTGGTGTGAATAGAATGGAACAACGAACGGAAGGTATCAAACGAAAAGGAAAGCCAAGAGTAGCATTACCACTTGTTAAGATAGTAAAGGAGGAACCAGATGTCAAGACAGTAGAAACACAGACAACACCAAAGGCAATTACGCCAAACGCGATAAAAGCGCCAAACGCGATTGAAAAAAAAAGAGATAGTTGTTTTTGTTAATATGGAGTTAGATCGATTGAGGTACCGTCACATTCGCCCGTTTAATAATGAGTTGAAGAAGAGATTTAGGAAGAGGAGCAAGAGGGCGTCGAGGTGCAGAAACTGGAACAAGAGGTAGCATGGTTGACTTTATTGGTAGCGCATATTTTATTTCAATTTTTATTTTACAAATTGAAATAGGAGCGATGAATGGATTCGTTATGATCCTTATGGTCATCATTCTTGTGGCGTGCTGGGTATGGTTTGGCGAGAAGCCGGCATTTATCGAACGACTCTATCGGAATCGTGTTTATAATCAAGCGCCAAGAAAAATATGGACATACTGGGACGATCCTGCGAAAGTTCCAAAAACGGTTCACATGTGTATGAAAGGGTGGGCAAAATGGAACCCGACGTATGAAATTGTATTATTAACCAAGAAGAATTACCAAGGATATGTGACTATACCATATGAAGTTCGAACGCACCCTAATTTTCATGACAATCCAACGAGATTCGCGGATCTGGTACGGGTATGGATCTTGGCAGAACAGGGCGGTGTATGGATTGATTCATCGATCCTGTTAAATTCGTCGTTAGACGATTGGTTATTTCCAAAATATGCAGAGTTTTCAGGATTTTACATCAACGGGTTTACGAAGAATCCTCAGTATCCGGTCATTGAGAATTGGTTTTTTGCATGCAATAAAGGCAGCCCTTTTCTTCAATTATGGCGTGATGAATTTACACAGATTGCACGGTACCAGAACGTGGAAGCCTATGTGGAATCACGTAAACAAATGGGTGTGAATTTCGAAGGATTTAAGGATCTATCAAACTATTTGGCGATGCATGTGGCAGCACAGAAAGTATTACAGATCGATCATTATCCGATCGATGCGATGATCTTACAAAAAGCAGAAGATGGGCCATTCCGATATTTGGTCGATGCAAAATGGAATTCGGAGAAGGCAGTACAACTGGCATGTTATGATCGATCGTATCAAACACCGATCATGAAGATGAGAGGTGATGAACGAAAGGTAGTAGAGCGAGGAATCAATGATGAGTTTTCAGAGGAGAAATGTGGGTGGATTCAGTAATTATTTTTTAGTCTTCTCCTTTTTCCATTTCGTATACATATGGGTCCATTGAATAAAGTAGGACGAGGCGAGCCATTCGGTCGCTAACGCATGAAGTTCTTTTTCTTCAGGCGTTAACGATGCATAAAACTCATCAAAATCGGCAGGGAGAGGGGCGGGTTTTGGAGGCGTATATCGTTGCATGGGTGCTATGTTCTATTGCAGAAAAGTGGATCAATTTTTCTTATTTTTCCTCGTGTCCTTTTGATGCGATACACGTCGCGAAGAACGATATGATAATGAACCATGTTTATTTTTAGATACGTTTGCACGGCGTGTAGAAATATTTGGTATTATAATACTATTAGGATCAATGATAGAACGATTCATAAGAACTTCAGAACTAGAAATGGCCTGTATATTTTCATGGCTGGGGTACATAACGGGATTGAGAGAGGGCACCGAATGAGTGATCTTATTATAAATATCTTGATATACTTTCATCGAAGGTGGAATAACAATAATAGGAGGAGTAGGTTCACAATGGGAAGACTCAACACTCCTATGCTCTACTGGTTCCATATTCGCATGCGAGACATTCACAGAATGATTTATTGAAAGTAGCTTATGTTTCTTTTTCATCGTTTGACTGCGTCGAGAGCTTTTTTTTACTACCGATGGCATTCTACTATATCTTCGAAATTCATTGTAACAGAATACCGGGTTTACACAATGTAAATAAAATATACGATATTATAAATAGAACGATGCATTTTAAGGATAAACGAGTCCTTTCTATTCAAACAACCGATGATATGACGAAGATTCTTGAATCCAAAGGAAATTCAATCAATGATTACAAAAAAGGTAAGAAGATATCGGTGCATAATAAAATGCAGCAAGGATATTCGTATGTTCTTGAAGAAAATCCTGGCGAACAGTTTGCTCCTGAATTTAAGCCGGTGTTTACACCGGCTGAGATGCTAGAAATGGGTGTATTTGAAGGGAAGTATTTTAATGACTGCATTTTAGAGTTTCCGAAAGAATGGTTTATTGGTGCTCTCAATAAGGGTAAGTTTTCACCGCAAGGAGCCGATCCTTCAATTAACTATTTTAAAGTGAAATCGAGGCAGAATCTAGGTGTATGGCAGAATAACGGGTGGGTACCTAAGTCAGGTCATATTGCCAAACAATATGCGATTTTATCTGATTCTTCTGTAAATTACGACAATCGCGGGTGGTTTCAATGGTTTTGTAGATACTATTTGGGTCGCAGAATACCTGAATTAGATCAGGTACAAATCAAACGATGGAAGGCATTTGTGAGACATGCAGGACAGGTCCGAGCGAATTGTAAAAAAGGAGACCTATCATGTCGTGTGGTAAATCGACAGGCCTTATTACAATGGTCGCATGACCCTTTTATTTAATCATCTTCCTCTTGGTCCTCTTCTTCCTCCTCTTCGTCCTCCTCTTTCTCTTCCTTCTTCTCTTTTATAACGGAATGACCCTTATTATATTCTCTTGTAAACATTGTCTTGACCTTGGTAGGAATATCAACAGAATACAATAGTGTTTCACCGATATTTTCGACCAGCTGGTCACGTGTGAGCCGCATATGATCCATTCGTCCAAGCATATTTTGAATGATAGGCAACTCGCTTTTTTCGCCTTTGAGTGACGCAAGAGGTCGCAGAAGAATATTGCGAATACACTCCGCCTCTTCTAGTCGAACAGAGGCAGCGGATCGACTGCGCATACGACCGACCTCTTCCATTTGTCGCCGATGTTTTCCACGGGTTGCATTTTTACCGAGAAGCCGAGGAAAGATCTGAAACGGGCAGGGACCTGTCACTTTACGCGATGTTGCTACCGTGGAATGAACGACATGGGGTAAAAGCGACCAATCTTGTGTTTTCCATTGACGAGTACTCATCAAGTCACCAAAGGATACTTGTTCGGACGCATCGACGGCTTCGTCCAATGTTTTGGAGGAGGCTAAATATGCTTCTTGCACCATGAGAGGAACCATTCCATAATCGACGTAGACGAAATCATCAGCGTCTGAGAGTGACGCGCGCTTATTAGACATTAGTTTCTGTGTGGCGGAAAAGAGATCTAGACGAAGAGTACTATCTTTGTCAGACGACCCACCAAATTGTAAATGATTGAGCATCATACGAATGTCATTTCCATTTTTCTCAGAGAGGGTTTCTAGTTCAACTTTGTTCATAGCAATGCCCTCTTTCTTGCACACCCCCGCCAACGCGGTCGCAATGGTGGATTTAACGGGACGACTGAACTTGACAGAGAGACATGCTTTTTGAAGTGGGGCAAGTTTAGGAGGAAGTGTATTGGTAATACATAGAATGGGGCAATTTGATTTTCGAATCAAATCTGCGAGTTCACCGACACCACCACGATCTTGTGCGGTAAATCCATCGACTTCATCCATGATAACCACTTCTTTTTGTAATCGTTTCATACCGAGACCAAACAGACCGCGAAGCATCGTAATGGAGCGGGTATCAGATGCATTGTATTCTGTTACAGCGTAATTATGTTCTTTCGCAAGTAAGTGTGCAACGGTGCTTTTTCCAATACCAGGAGGGCCACTGATCAAGACAGCCTTTCCTTTGGTAGGCCAACAAGAAAGCCAATCGACGAGTTGGCGAATAGAATCGGCATGACCAATGACAGAAGAAAGTGTGGTAGGCGCGTATTTGGTAACGAATAATTCGTGTGATTCTTTTTTTTCTTCTTTTATTTCGTGATGAATAATGGGAATGCCGCGACGAAGGGCTTCTTTGTAACGCGCAGATTCAGTAATGGGTCGTCCATCATTGCAATGTGTACCGGCATGTAAGACATAACCCTTGCGAAGAACCTTGTGCGCTTGGCCGGCAGTATGAATCGCGTTTCCTGAATAGACGACGTCCATGTGGTATCTTAAAAATTGATTTATTTAAAAGTCAATTTTTAAATCTAGAGCCTAAACTTATTTCTTCCATTTACTAGTAGTTATGAGTTCAATTCCCTCAGATGTCGATGTAATTACAGAGAAGGAAATCTATGAGACTTCGATTCGCAAGGCGGTAGGATCAGATTCGCCGGATTCTTTGTCTGACAGTTCAGTAAAGGATTTCAGCTGGAGCGATGTGGAGAAGGTGGAAGAGATGGGTGCGAAGATTGCGGCAAATCGTATCGATCTCAGTAAATCGGGCATTCTTCCTGAGTTGGCTAAGCCAGTAGAAGAGCCAAAGGTAGAGGAGCCAAAGGCAGAAGAGAAGGCAGAAGAGCAGGAAGAGAAGCAAAAGGAAGAGAAGACAGAGGAAAAAGCAGAAAAAGAAGAGAAAGAAGAGACAAATGCTAAACCTCAAGAAAACGAGGTACTCCTTGCGCAAATCAAGCAACTGTTGGCGGAAATCAAAACAAAGGCGATTCCAGTGGAGAACGTAAAGCCGGCAGACGAGGAAGAGTCAGACGACGACATGCCGCCATTGGTCGATGATACTGATGACGACATGCCGGCACTGGTTGATTCTTCAGAGAGTGAGGCGGAAGAGAGCGAGACAAGCGAGACAGATGATATGATGATTGCTATCTTTCGTCGCCCGTCATGCCCTCGTTGTGCAGCAGCATTGAAGGCTCTGTTGACGCATGATGAGGGTTCGGGAATGGGTGATGAATTTCCAGAGGAGCATGAGTCGGAGAGCTCGGAGGAGGCAGATGATTCGGATTCGGATTATGTTCCGTCTGAAACGAGCTCTCAAGACGGTTCTACCGCTGATTCGGAGACAAACTCGGAGTCTTGCTCGGAGTCTTGCTCTGATGTAGTATCGGAGCCGCCGTCACCGCGCACGCTGCGCCATCGTACAGTAGAGATTCCAACGGCGATTATCTATACTCTTGTGATTCTAATTGTACTCTATGTGGTAAAGTTCCTTCTGTTGGTGACGGATAACTCGAGGGGGTATCGTCGATGCACGTATTAACATGCATTCTTCTAAAACACATTCTTCAACCAAAGGTAGTGAATGTGTTAAAACACATTCTTCAACCAAA